>OMGH01000001.1_pt1 | contig 229635 bp, 166 predicted proteins | sample 1645841 | NCBI WGS metagenome assembly OMGH01 (sample SAMN00849584, study PRJEB25192) | human gut metagenome
CGATCGTCACGATCGGAACGACGATCATCACGACGGCCACGGCTGCCGCGACGGTCATCGCGATCGGAACGCTCACGGCGCGGAGCGGAGGATTCCTGATCTTCGAAGCCTGGAATGGCCAGGGAGATCTTGCCGCGATCGTCAACGCCCTGCACGACTACCTCAACGGTGTCGCCTTCCTTGAGCACGTCTTCGACGGCGTCGATACGCTCGCCGTTGGCCAGATTACGGATCTGGGAGATGTGCAACAGGCCGTCGGTGCCCGGGGTCAGGTTCACGAAGGCACCGAAGGAGGTGGTCTTCACAACCTTGCCGTTGTAGGTTTCGCCGGCTTCAGGAACGTGCGGGTTGGCGATCTGGTCGATGATCTGCTTGGCCTTTTCAGCGCCGTCGCCACCTTCGGAGGAGATGAACACGGTACCGTCATCTTCGATGGCGATCTCCGCACCGGTCTCTTCCTGAATCTGGTTGATCATCTTGCCCTTCGGACCGATGACTTCGCCGATCTTGTCGACCGGAACGGTGGTGGTGATGATGCGCGGTGCGTACGGGCTCATCTCGGCCGGACCATCGATGCACTCGTTGATGACTTCGAGAATGGTGGTACGGGCTTCCTTGGCCTGCTGCAGAGCAGAGGCCAGAATGTCAGCCGGAATGCCGTCGAGCTTGGTATCGAGCTGCAGAGCGGTGATGAACTCGGAAGTACCGGCAACCTTGAAGTCCATATCGCCGAAGGCGTCTTCGGCGCCGAGAATATCGGTCAGGGTCTTGAAGATGTGCTGGCCGTCAACATCGCCGGACACGAGGCCCATGGCGATGCCCGCAACCGGGGCCTTCAGCGGCACGCCTGCGGCGAGCAGCGACAGTGTGGACGCGCACACGGAACCCATGGAGGTGGAACCGTTGGAACCAATGGCTTCGGAGACCTGACGGATGGCGTAAGGGAACTCTTCGCGGTTCGGCAGCACCGGCACGAGAGCCTTCTCCGCCAGCGCACCGTGGCCGATTTCGCGGCGCTTCGGGGAGCCGACGCGGCCGGTTTCACCGGTGGAGTACGGCGGCATCTCATAGTTGTGCATGTAACGCTTGGACTGCGGACCGGACAGTGCGTCGATCTGCTGTTCCATCTTGAGCATGTTCAGGGTGGTGACGCCCAGAATCTGGGTTTCGCCACGCTGGAACAGTGCGGAACCGTGCACGCGCGGAACGATGTCCACTTCAGCGGACAGGGTGCGGATGTCACGCAGGCCACGGCCATCGATGCGGTAATCCTGGGTCAGGATGCGGCGACGCACGATCTGGCGCTGCAGCTCCTTGAACGCATTGCCGATCTCCTTTTCCTTCTCGGCATCGTCCATGTCGGTGAATTCACCGGCGAGCGTGGCCTTGACGCCCTCCTTGATCTCATGGATGCGATCCTGGCGAGGCAGCTTCTCGGCAATGGAGAGGGCTTCGTCGAGATCGGCGTGGGCGATCTCATCGATACGGTTGTACAGATCTTCGGTGTACTCCGGGAAGAGCTGGAATTCCTTGGTTTCCTTCGCAGCGATCTTCTTGAGTTCGGCCTGAGCCTCGCAGATCACCTTGATGAACGGCTTGGCGGCTTCGAGACCACCGGCGACGACTTCCTCGTCCGGCTTGGTCTGGCCTTCGTCGTAGATGAGGTGCCAGGCGTTCTTGCCTGCGCCGGCTTCGATCATAGCGATGGCGACGTCGCCGTTTTCGACGACACGGCCGGCAACCACGATTTCGAACACGGCGCGCTCACGCTCGCTCCAACGCGGGAAAGCGACCCACTGGCCGTCGATCAGAGCCAGGCGAACGCCGGAAACCGGGCCTTCGAACGGCAGACCGGAAATCATGGTGGAAGCGGAAGCAGCGTTCAGAGCGATAACATCGTAGGCATCGTCCGGGTTGACGGCGAGCACGGTTTCCACAACCTGCACTTCGTTGCGCAGCGTGTGCGGGAACAGCGGGCGCAGCGGACGGTCGATGATACGGCAAGCCAGAATCGCCTCGGAGCTCGGACGGCCTTCACGGCGGAAGAACGAGCCCGGAATCTTGCCGGCGGCGTACATCTTCTCTTCCACGTCCACGGTCAGCGGGAAGAAGTCGTAGTTCTCCTTCGGGCTGGAACCGGCGGTGGTGGTCGACAGAATCATCGAATCATCGTCAAGATAGGCGGCGACGGCACCATCCGCCTGCTGGGCGAGACGACCGGTCTCGAAGCGCAACGTGCGCTTGCCAAATGAACCATTATCGATTACGGCTTCAACAGCCTTGATTTCGGGACCCTCCATAGGGTTCCTCCTTTTTCTTTTCTTTTACCAACTATCGGCAGTCCTCTTCAGCGGACTCCAACCGATTTCTGCATGCGTGACGCGACGTTACCTTCGTCGCTTCCTCATCTTTAGATTCTAGACCTCATGCACCCTAAACCTTGGGCTTTCAAACTGTCTTTTCCTCAACGCGGCTGTCATGCAAAACGCCCGAACGCCAAGGAAGGCATTCGGGCGGAAGAATGTAACTATCGGCGCAGACCCAGACGCTCAATCAGGGAGCGGTAACGGTTGATGTCGACGCGCTTGAGGTAATCAAGCATACGACGACGATCGCCGACCATCAGCAGCAGACCACGACGGGAGTGGTGATCATGCTTGTGCTCCTTGAGGTGCTCGGTCAGATCAGCGATACGCTTGGTCAGCAGAGCAACCTGGACCTCCGGGGAGCCGGTGTCACCCTCGTGGGTAGCGTAAGTCTTGATGATTTCCTGCTTTTCCTCAGCCGTCAGTGCCACGGCATCCTCCTTATATTGCTGCGCGGTGCTGCCGGTCCAATACCGGCGCGCTCTCTATCCGCGGGCGAAACACGCCAAGGGGAAATCATACACGAAGGGCAGACCAAATCGAATCCACAACAAATGGCGGATCAGACCACGTTCAGCAGACCTCCGAACAACACCACGGCGAGCGCGATGATCTCAATCGCGAAGAACAGCAGGAACGATGCCCAACTGCGCGTCAGCACATTGAATTTCGATTCCTTTTTGATGCATACCAGCAATCCGACCCAGAGCACCGCATAGAAGGCGACACCGCATCCGGCTGCGATAATGCCAAGGTTCGCCGCGTTGGCCAGCCCTGAGGAATCGCCGTACATCACGTAGGTGGCGTTCCAAAAGTTGAAGCTCAGCAGACATACGCCGGCGACGAACTGTTCGGCGGCGAGTCCCACCACGAAAACCGTGCCCCACAGCCATTTCTTCACATCCGCAACCATCAATCCCAAACCGGCCATCGCCATAATGGTGACCGTCCACGAAATCAGCGCCACGCCTTTGGGATCGAGGAAGCTGAGATTGGCCACCATCCAAGCCGCATCCTTGACTGCGATGACACGTCCCCACCAGTAAGGCACGATCAAAGCCACCAGCACCAGCGCGATGAACAGCGCCCAATGCCCCGGATGCGATTTGCGCCGTTCGATATCGGCCAAGGAAAGATCGGACGCCTCAATGGATGCCGTTGGATGCTTGGAAACGTCGACCTGTTCGACCACGCCGTCGACGACTTCCGTCACCTTGTTGCCTTGCGTTTGTGCCATACCCGCTCCGTTGTATTGCGATTGTCGCACCGCTGTCACGACACGTCCAGCATACCCAGTCGTCGAAGCAATCGTACGGCAGGTATGCAAAAGGCGTGCCGTCAAGCACGCCTTTCTTCTTCTCTAACGATTGTGTGGAGCGGATGACGGGAATCGAACCCGCGTAATCAGTTTGGAAGACTGAGGCTCTACCATTGAGCTACATCCGCGCACCGTCTATGCCAGCCGAAGCCAACACGAAACGACTCGAGCCATTATACACACTCCCTCAACAATCGCAAGTCGAAATCGTAATAATTATTTTTCGACCACGCAAACCTGGTACGGCTCCAACGCAACTTCGGCAGGAAGCTCGATATCGCCGTCCGAATCAAGACGCGCGATCTGACGTGCGGACGAGAAATTGAACAATCCCAATACCGTACGTCCTTCAACGTGGCGCACCACCGCAAGAACCGCATCATTATGCGCATCCCAAGTAGTGACCCATGCTTCCGGAGCGAACGCGGGATCGTCGCGCATCTCACGAACGCTCTTCAAACCGTCCCACATCTGCTTCTGCAGCGTGCCCGCCTGCTTGCGCTTGGCCGCATTCCCCCAATTGAAGGGGCTGCGATGCAGATTGCGCGAATCCTCGACGCGATCGGGATCCTCCTTGTATTCCCAGCCGTTGAGCTGCACGATTTCGTCGCCGCAGCTCAGCATGGGGAAGCCACGCAGGAACGACATGGCGGAATGCATCATCAGATCGCGTTTCATCGAAATGTCGAGCAGCGGCTTGTCATGCGTGATCAGCGCACGTTCCACACCGCACAGGCTGGCCGTGGTGCCGCAGCTGCGCGCGTCCTTCGATGCCTCGTCGTAGTTGTACAGCTCTCCCATAGCCCAGCTGCCAGGCACCGATCCCTCGTAGAAGTGGTACAGGGATTCCTTATGCTTGAGCGGGTCGATGCCGAGGCTCTCCTCCACCGGCTCGTCCAAGCCCCAGCCGATGTCGTCATGGCAGCGCAGGTAGTTGACGAACCAGCAGTTCTCCGGCAGCGCGTTAAGCTTGTCGAGCTGGTCTTTGAGCAGGCGCACGTCCCCACTGGCAAGCGCACTCCACAGATTCACCATGATCGACACGTTGTAAAGCATGTGGCATTCCGGCTTTTCCGGCGTGCCGAAGTAGGCGGCAAGCTCCTTGGGGGCCATCACCACTTCGCCCTTCAGCACTACGGCCGGGCAGACGCATTCGAGCACGATGCGCAGCATACGCACGATGGCGTGCACTTGCGGCAGATTGCGGCAGTTGGTGCCGAGTTCCTTCCAGATGTAAGGCACCGCGTCGATGCGGAACACTTCGACGCCAAGATTGGCGAGGCCAAGCACACTGGAGAGCACCGACACGAGCACGCTCGGGTTGCGGTAGTTCAGATCCCACTGGAACGGATAGAACGAGGTGAGCACCCACTTGTGCATCTGCTCGTTCCAGGTGAAGTTGCCGGGCGCGGTGGCCGGAAAGACTTCCGGCACCACGGCGTCATACTGGTCGGGGATGGTGCGGTCGTCGTGGCAGTAGTAGTAGTCCTGATATTTCGGATCGCCCGCTTGAGCGGCTTTGGCCCAGCGATGGCTGGATGCGGTGTGGTTCATCACGAAGTCGAGGCACAGGCTGATGCCCGCCGCACGCAGTTTCTTGGTGAGCGCGGCGAGGTCTTCGTTGGTGCCGAGCGACGGGTCGACGGTGTCGAAATCCTCCACTGCGTAACCGCCGTCATTCTGCGGATGCGGCATTTTCAGCAGTGGCATCAGGTGCAGATAGGTGAGTTTCTGTTCCTTCAGGTACGGCACTTTGTCGGCGAGTTTCTTCAGATCCCCGGCGAACAGATCGGTGTACATGGTCATACCGAACATGTTGCCGCGCTTGTACCATTCCGGATCGGCGAGACGCTTGGTGTCGAGACGCTTCAGATCGGCGGGGCGCGCATCGTGGGCTTTGGCCATCAGCTCGGTGAGGTTGCGGAAGGCTTCGTCGGCCTGCTCCCCATACAGATCCGTCAATAGTTCGCGCAGTTCCTCACTATATTGTGCGACGCGCTCGTCAAATGCTTTGTCGGATTTGGACCGTGCCATTCCTTGACTCCTCTTCCCAGGGAACTTCGTTGTTATGAGTTGGATTCCGCAGCGTTCGTTGCCACGACGTTGGCACCAGTGTAGCGTGATTTTACGGTTTTATCAAACCGGTTCGAGGTGTTGTCGCGATTGACGTCAATCGATTGACGCAATCACTTGCGGTCACGCTTCTATCGTCACCACCGCGGATGCGACGGATCCGTCATGACTCATGGAAATATGGATTGCGCACGATTGATCATCCCCATCAACCGGCAATCCCAACGATTGCCGCAACTTGCGTCGCACCTCGGGCGAGAGCATGACACGGGGCACGCCGTGGGAATCGTCAAGTATTTCGATGCGCGCCCAAGGAAAATCGTCGAGCGTGTACGGATAGGCAATGTCCCCATCGGCATTTGCCCTGCGTGAAATCGCTTCGCACCACGCCTTGAGAAAAGCTTCCTTGCCCGCCCATCGGGCCGCAAGATGCACCGCCTCACCGTCCCTTTTGACCTGCACACGTTGAGCGGTCTGCCATAGCTCGCGCATGGAGAACAGGTTTCGCATGCGCGACCCCGGTTCGCCCAGTTGCTCGGCGAACGCAGGCACATCCACGACGTCATGCCCTAAACCCAGCATTTTCCAGCCTTTCGAAAGTTTTCAGGAAGAAACGAACCATGTCGACTTCCGCGAAACAGGCGGGCGACACTTCGCTTTCATACAAGGACACCATCCTACCTAAGCGCTTCATCCTCTGCCACCCGCATTGCGCGCCCCTCGTTTCGCGTCTGCACAAGTGAAAATACGACACCAAACGGAAATCGTGCAGACGGAAAGTAGATTGATTCAAGAATATGAAAATCCCGTATCTGCCGCGAAATACTGAGATTGCGACAGATACGGGATTTTGATGATCGTGCGTCTGAGCGCCAGAAATTTCAGGCGCTCAGACGCGGGAATCAGGCTTCGAAGTAGCCGGATGCGCCCAGGCGCGCGTTCGGGTCGAGCAGCATGGCCTTCTCCACCTCGTGCGCGTTGTAGCCGCGGCTATCCTCATGGAAACGACGGTTGTCGATCGGCTCGTAGAGCGCGGCGCGGCCCATCATGCCTTCCTCAAGGCGACGCTGGCCGGCAGCCAAACGCTCGTTGGCGCGATCACGCCATGCATTCAGTGCCTCGACGCCCGCGGTGTTGGCCACTGCCGCTTCGAACGCGCCCGGATTGACGATCGCCGCAAAGCCGGACACGTGGCCGAAACCGAGCGACGTGGCCAGGCCCGCCTTGACGGAGCCGACCTTCAACGGTTCGCGCAGCCAGACCATGTGGTCGTCGCGCATGAGCTTCGGATCAACGCAGTCAAGGGCGGCATTGGCCGGAATCACGCCGGACTTGAACAGCTGGGTCAGACCGTTGACCTGGAAGATGCAGGCACCGCCCTTGGCATGACCGGTAAGCGTCTTCTGCGAGATCACGAACAGCGGATTGCCGTCGGCGCGGCCAATGGCGTGGGCCAACGTGTTGTGCAGTTCGGATTCGTTCGGATCGTTGGCGTTGGTGGACGTATCGTGCTTGGAAACCACGGCGATGTCGTCCGGGGTGACGCCAAGACGGGCCAGATCGCGTACCAGCTTGGAATCCTTGCCGCCCATGCCCGCTGCAAGAGCACCCAATCCCGGAGCCGGAATGGAAGTGTGCGCGCCGTCGGCGTAGGAGTGCACGAATCCGATTACGCCGGCAACCGGCAGGCCGAGCTTCAACGCGATATCGCCACGGGTCAGCAGGATGGTGCCGCCGCCCTGGGATTCCACGAATCCGCCACGACGACGATCGTTGGCACGGGAGAAGAAGCGCGCGTCGATGCCCTTGGCGTACATTTCCTCCGAATTGGCGGTGGCGTTCATGTTGCCGAAGCCGATCACGGATTCCACACCGATGTCGTCGATCGCACCGGTGACCACGAAGTCGGCCTTGCCGAGCGCGATCTTGTCGGCACCCTCTTCAAGGGAGACGGCAGCCGTGGCGCAGGCGGAAACCGGCTGGACCATATTGCCATAGCCGCCGATGTAGGACTGCATCACGTGGGCTGCGACAACATTCGGCAGAGCCTCCTGCAGAATGTCGGTCGGAATCTCATGGTTGAGGAAGCGATCCAAGTACAGCTTGCGCATGGACGCCATGCCACCGAAACCGGTGCCCTGCGTGGAGGCCACCATCGACGGATGCACCGCCTCGAGGATTTCGGTCGGCGTGAAGCCTGCGGACAGGTAGGCGTCGACCGTAGTAACGATGTTCCACAAGGCGATCTTGTCGACATCGCCGACCATGGAAGCCGGAATGCCCCACTTGACCGGATCGAAGCCCTTCGGGAACTGGCCGCCGACCGTACGGGTCATGGCCGCGCGACGAGGCACGCGAATCATGGAGCCGGCATGGCGGGTCACGTTCCATTCGCCGGATTCCGCATCAGCCGCGAAGCTGGTGTGCGCTTCATCAAGCTTGACGTACTCTTCGGCAATCTCACGAGTCGGAACCGAGAAGGTCACATCGTGGTCAAGGAATACCTCGGCCTCTTCCTCGTCAGTGCCGTCCTTGTAGTCGTTGCCCATGCCTTCGTCGAACGGACGCACGCCGGAACGAGCCACGACCTCGTCATGGTAACGTTCCGCGATATCCTCCTCAGGCACGAGGTTGCCATCAACGTCGTACCAGCCCGGCTTGGGGCTGTCGTTCCACGTCAGCAGACCCATATTCCATGCCAGTTCGAGCACCGCGCCGGCAGACAGATCCACCTGTCCGTCGGAATGGATGCCGAGTTCGGCTTCGAAACGGGTGCGGCCGGAGCCCCATGGGCCAAGTTCACCCACGGACACGATGACGATTTCGTCTTCCGGACGGGCGGTGACGTTCTGCCAATCGGCAAGATCGACCTTGGCCTGACGCGGAGCACGCGGGCTTGGCAGTGCCTTGATGAGCGTCTTGGCCGCGGTATCGGATTCGTTGCCTGCGATTGCGTTCTTGGCATTCGCCGCTTCCGCTTGGGCCGCGTCTTCCATGGCTTCCGCGCGCAGTGCCTTGATGTCGATCGGCTCGTTGCCGAGTCCGCCGGTCAGATCCACGTCGAGCGGGGCCTTGGCTGCTTCGATACGGGATTCGCGGGTGCAAAGGTTCAGCAGTTCTACCGCGATTTCGGCGGTGGAATAGGTCTTCAGACCGTGACGCTCCACCACTTCGACCAGCGGATCATTGCCGCCCATCAAGCCCGTGCCGCGCACCCAGCCGATCTTCGGATGGGCGAAGGTCACACGGCTCGACCACACCTTTTCGGCGCGAGCACGGTTCACAATCGCATCAAACGCGCTCTTCACTTCGCCGTAGGCACCGTCGCCGCCGAAAATACCGCGGTTCGGCGATCCCGGCAACACCACATGCAACTTATGCTGCACATCGGTGTCGGCACCGATCTTCGCAAGTCCGGCAATCGCACGCTCAACACCCCACAGCATGAGGCGAGCCTGGGATTCGAACAGTTCGCCGGAATCGGCGAGGCTGCCATGCACCGGCGGAGCCGCGAACGGGAAGAACAGGCTCGGCTCGTAAGCAGGTTTGAGAATCGTGGTGGTCGCACCGGAAGTCTTCTTCTGCACATTGCCGACCCAAGTGACCAACGCGTCCACGTCACGGTAGCTTGACAGGTTCGCAGGAACCAGCCACAACTTGGCGTCACCGGCCGCATGCTCACGGTAGGTCTGCTTGGCCCATGCCTTCACGCTTGGCTTGAAGCTGTGCGAGGTGGCCACCACGGTCGCACCGCCTGCAAGCAGGCCGTTGACCACCTGGGCTGCGATGGAGTTCGGAGCCACGCCCGTCACCACGGCGATATCTCCAGCGAAACGGCTGGTTTCCGCCGATTCGGAAGCGTTTTCTCCTGCTTCGGCAGCGACACGATTGAATGCGGCCTTCAGATCCGCGTTGTCGCTCTTGCCTGCATACCAGGCGGCTTCGTCGGCAATGGTCTTGCCGAGACCGATGAAGCTACCGTTCAATGCGGATTCATCGTTGTTGTAGTAGGCGCGTGCCAGATCCTCACGTGCGGATGCCCAACGATCGTCGAACAGAATGGCCTTGCGCTCGTCAAAACGAGGTTCGACCTGCTTCGGCCAGTCAGCACCGAGTTCGGCTTCGACCGCAGCCACAACAGCCGCGTTCTCATCAGCAGTTTCTTCGGCAACCGGAGCGGCAACGCCCAGCTGGTTCAGCACGAACTTCGCCGTGGAGGCGAGCACGCCATCGGCACCGGTCACCTTGGCCGCGAACGCGTCCAAAGCGGCGGAATCAACCACAGCCCCGCCAGCTGCGCCACCAGCGCTCGGCATGGCAACGGCGATGCCCTTGTCGGCGGCAACCTTCTGCACGGCCGCATCGATCAGCGCGTTGGCAGCGGCCGCATTGGAAGCGGCATCCGTGCTCAACGAGGCAAGATCACCGCCACGAGAGCTGGCCCCCTCACGGGTTTCGAGCACGAGCGCAGCCACCACATGGGAAGTCCACCCTTCACCAAGCTGCCATGTATCGGTCACACGCTTGGTGATCTGGCCGAGCTTCACACCGGCGGCACCGAACATGCCACGCACACGGTCGCGCACGATGTCAGACAGCACCGGACCGAACGCCTTGTAGTTCGGAGCGACCTTGTTGACCAAAGCGCTCAGCGCCTTGACCGTCGCTTCGGCGGCACCGTCCACGGAAGCCACGCCCAGTTCGGAGCTGATGTCCATAAGCAACTGGTTACGGCGGGAAGACACGCCATTAGTCAGCGTATCGGTGGTATCGCTTTCGCCGATCTGATCGGGGCGAACCTTGGCCGAGTAAGCCAGCAATGTGGCGATCGCATCGGATGCCTTGAATGGAATATCCGCAACGGCGGCACCAGACGGAGCGCCAGCGGAAGCTGCGGCAACCGGAACTTCCGCAACGGCTGCAGGAGCCGCCGCAGGAGCTGAGGCAACAGCCGGAGCAGCAGCCGCAGAAGAAGCCGCAGCCGCAACTGCAGAATCGTCGGCATCTTCTTCCGGAACCAACGAATCGGAATCGGTCATATATACGCGGCCCTCATCGCGACCAACGTTGTACACCGTCACATCGCGACCGGCAAACTGTGGCAGACGCAACGTCTTGGCACCAAGATTGGCGAGTGTCGGAGCATTGCCGAGACCAACCTCAACATACTCTTCCACACCAAGACCGCCCTGCTCGGCGGAACCGAACAGCAGAGCCTGCGTCTCAATCCAACGCACCGGGGAGGCGAACTGCCAAGACAGCAGTTCCGTAAGCAGCAATCGACCGAGCTTCTGATCATCAGCAGCATAGGAATCCCAAATCTGCGGATCATCCAAAGCGGCCTGAATGCGCTCGGACGGCACGACTTCGAGAATCTTGGCCGCGAATTCCTTCGTCATTTCGAACGGAGCCGCAACCAGGTTCGGAATGTAGCGTCCGACCAAGCGACCACGGTAATCGATGGTCTGCGGCAGGAGCGCGTCAAGCTTGTCGCGGAATTCCGGCACACCCTTGCGCAGCAGCGTGGAATGGAACGGCACATCGATGCCCGGCACCAGCATGAATGCCGGCTTGCCGCCATATTCGGCTACGCGGCGGTCGGAATCGGCCTTCAGCGCCTTCAGACCGGCGATGGTGCCTGCCACGGCATACTGCTGGCCAGCCAGGTTGTAGTTCACGATCTGCAGGAACTCGCCGGAAGCCTTCGACACGGATTCGACGTATTCGCGTACGCCGTCGTCGCCCACACCGAACTGGTTCGGACGCAGCGCACCCATGCGGTAGTTGGAGCGACCCTTCGCATCACGCGGAATGAGGTGGTGCATGGTGGAACCGCGGTGGAACACGAGTTCGATCACGGTTTCCAGCGGAATCACGCCGGCGAAGGAGCTCAGGGCGTTGTATTCGCCCAGTGAGTGGCCCGCGAAATAGGCCGGCCAAATGTCGGCGCCGGCTTCGCGCAGACGTGCGGTCTGGGCGAATGCCACGGTGGCGAGCGCCACCTGCGTGAACTGGGTCAGGTTGAGCAGTCCTTCCGGATGGCGGTAGGTCACGCCGTTGGCGGTCAGTTCCTTCGGATTGTCACGCACGACGGCGAGGATCGAGAATCCAAGCTTCTCGCAGGTCACCTTGTCGGCACGCTCCCACACGTCTCGTGCGGCCGGGGACTTGGCACGCTCGTCGAGCACCATGCCCTGCTGCTGTATGCCCTGGCCCGGGTAGACGAAGGCGGACTTCGGCGCACGTACGATGGCGGTGCCACGAGACACGATATTGCCGTCGATGCGGCTGGTCACTTCGAGCACCATGCCGGAGTGTGCCACGCGTCCGACACGCTCGACGGAGATTTCCACTTCGTCGTCGAGCTGCACCATGCCGTACATGTTGTAGGTCCAGCCTGCGATTTCGTAGTGCGCACCCTTGCCGTCAAGCGCCTGCACCGCGTATTGCGCGGTTGCGGAGAGCCACATGCCGTGCACGAGCGGTGCCGCAAGACCGGAAACGGCAGCGCCACGATGCGAGGTGTGGATCGGGTTGAAATCGCCGGAAGTACGGGCGAAGGCGGTCATCTCGTGCGGAGCGGTCACCTTGACGCGGCGCAGCAGTCGGCGCGGAGTGCTTTCGATTTCCGCTTCGATTCCGCCGTAGTCCGGCGCTTCCGGCGGCAGTGCGTCGGAATATGCGCGGCCACGGATGGCGAAACGCTCGGTTTCGTTGGCAAGCACGGTGCCATCTTGTGCGCTGTGGGTGACGTGGATGGTCACCACACGGCCGGATGCCGATTCGAAGTAGTTTTCGGCCCAGCTGGTCAGTGCGATCTGTTCGCCAGTGTGCTTGAGCAGCTCGTCTTCGCTGACTTCCAGTTCGATGAGATGGTCGAGATGCACTGCGTTGAGCAGGCCTTCGATCACCGGGAAGCCGTTGACGTATACGGATCCGAGGGCCGCGTAGATGGCGGGCCATGCCGGTCCGACGAGTGCGTCCGGCGCGATGCGCGACGGCACCAGATTGCTCGGCAGCGCGCCGCCGGTGGCCGCTTCATGGTCGAAGCCGAGGTTGGCGGACAGCGTGTAGCTGGTATGCGCCTGTCCGAACGGATGGGCGGCTTTGTCTGCCACCTGCTCAATAACGGGCATGGCGGTGAGCTTGTCGCCGGTGATGGCGGTATTGCCGATGCCCGCGGTGTCGGCAAGCATGCGGTACACGTGTTCCGGCAGGCGGTCGCGGTCGACCACCGGGAAGAGCCCGGATTCGTTGCCGTCCACGTTCAGCGGAATGACGATGTCGCGTACGGCGTGCTTGGATGCGCCACCGTCAGGATCGTTGTCCCAGTAGGTATCGAGATGAATGTCGAGATCGTACTTTTCGATGCTTCCTTCGCTGGAAATCTTGCGGATTTCGTAGTTGGCGTCACCGTTGCTGGTACCGTACGCCGGGTTTGCCATGAGATGGCCCACCCACGAGATGTTCGGGGATTTGCGAATGAATTCTTCTGCGGAAGATGCCGCGCCGAGCTGGGCAAACGCGGTTTTGTCTGCGCTTGGCGATTCGGCGGAAACGCGCTTGACCATGGCCTCTTCGAAACGGCCAAGAATGTCGGCGACCGGTTCGTCAACGGTGGTGATGCCCGCAACGGAGATCGGACCAGGAATAATACGCACGGAATCGGCGGAGTAACGGGAGTCTTCGGACTGCCACAGCTGATCCTGACCCCACCAACGCAGCAGGTCGTTGTCGATGACGGGCACGAACGGCATTGGCTTCGGGTATTCACGCACGAGCACCGGGAACCAAGCTTCATCCATCGGGGTGACGGTCAGTTCATCAGCTTGCGGATAGGCTTCGGCAAGCTTGGCGATGGCCGCATGCGGATCGGATTCCACATCGGCACGGGATGCGAACAGCGATGCGAATTCGCCGCTTTCCTTCGTGGTGACGCGGGCTTCGATACGCTGTAGCAAGTGCAGGAAGCGATCGGCATAGGTTTCATCTACCCACGGGAAAGCGAGATCGGCGAAACGCTGCGCCCATGCGAGATAGGTCATGGCCTTCAGGTCACCGAAATACGGCTTCGCGGTGGCGTTCAACGCATCGATGATTTCCTCACGGCGGCTTTCCAGCTCTTCCGGATGCTTCATCACGCGCACCAGCAGGCGTCCGCAACGCGCGGAAGAGTTTTCCAGCTCGTAAATATCGGCATGCAGGTGGCTCAGGCCGGAGGTGACTCCACCCTTGGCTTGGCCGCTCGGCACCCACTGTTCGCCCAGCGGAGCGAACGGATCGACGTCTGCTCCCTTGGCGGGAATGCCTGGGGTGTTGACGAGCATCTGCTTGACTTCAGGGCTGGTGTGCGCCTCTTTGGCGGTCATCACGGCGGTGCCGACAAGCACGCCGTCCACCGGCATGAGCGGACGACCGTATTCGGCGGACCATTCGCCGGTGATGTAGTCGGCGCCACGTTCCGGCGTGCCGATGCCGCCGCCGACCACGAGCACCAGATTGGCCTGTTCACGCACTTCGGCATAGGTGCTCAGCAGCAGATCGTCCAATGATTCCCACGAATGGTGTCCACCTGCGGAACCACCTTCGACTTCGATGAGCACCTTGACCGGAGCGACGGCCTTGGCGATGCGCACCACCTGGCGAATCTGGTCGACGGTGCCCGGCTTGAAGCTCACGTACGGGAATCCGTCGGCGTTGAGAGTGTGGATGAGTTCCACGGCCTCGTCAAGTTCCGGAATGCCCGCGGACACGACCACGCCGTCGATCGGGGTGCCGCTGGCACGCTTCTTCGGTACGATGCGCTGGGATCCGAACTGCAGGTTCCACAGGTAGCGGTCCATGAACATCGCGTTGAATTCAACGGTACGGCCTTCTTCAAGCTCTTCTTCCAGCTTGGCGACATGACGGTCGAACACGCTGGCGGTCACCTGACCGCCGCCTGCGAGTTCCGCCCAGTAGCCGGCGTTGGCGGCCGCCGCCACGATTTCCGGTTCCACGGTGGTCGGGGTCATGCCGGCGAGCAGCACCGGCGCTTTGCCGGTCAGTTCGGTGAATGCGGTACGCACCTTGTCTCCGGCGGAGGTGTGGATGATGCTTGGTGCGAAGCGGGTCCAGTTCTGGGTGCGTTCAGGCAGGGTTTCCAGCGTGGAAAGCGCGCCACGATCGGCCACGGTGGAGGCTTCCACCACGCCGACGCCAGTGCCTTGGGCAACGGTGGAGAACAGCTTGCCGACAGTGGTTCCCGGGCCAAAGTCCAACACCCACAGGGCGCTCGGATCGGTGGATTTCATGAGCGCACGCACGCGTGCGGCCCAATCCACATGGTTGAGCAGCACTTCGGCGGCGAGCTCGCGAGCGTGGTCGGCGTTGATTCCGCAGGATTCCGCCCATGAAACAGCCTGTGAAACAGCCTCGGCCATAAGCGGGCTGTGGAACGGCAGGGTCACGTCAAGGTATTCGAGCACCGGTTCGAACACGCGACCGCCACGCACCTTCTCTTCGCGCAGCTTGGCCTGGTGCTTGTGCTCCTTGGCCACTTCCACGCCGAACGCGGCCAGATCCTCCGGGTAGCCGGAGAGCACATAATGCGTGGCGGAATTGGTGACTGCCACGGCGATCGGGCCTCGGGCACCGGAAACACGCTTGATCAGCGCATCCACCTGGGCGCGGGTGATGTCCTTGACAGACAGCATCGGCGTGGCTTCGCCGTGACGTGCGGCAAGGCCAAGCTGACGCGCCTGACGGGTGCCGGCAACGCCGATCAGCGTGGCAATCGCAAGAATTTCATCGATTTGCGCGGAAGCCGCCTCAATGGAACCCGCTTCGACGATCGCCTGCACCATGTGCACGGCGAGCACGCCTTGGGAGTGACCGAGCACGGCAACCGGCTTGGCAACGGCGGGATTGTAGCCGAGGGAAGCAGCATCGAGCAGCGCACCCAACTGGGCGAGAGCAATGCCCGGAACGCTGGCGGAAGCCGCTGCGGCAGCGCCAAGTCGCGCCGGATTTGGCTCGAATCCAAACAGGTCGACCGGGCGCCCGGTGGTGGCGAGCAGGTCGGCTGACACCGGGTACAGCAGTGCCTGGGCTGCGTCGGCGTGGGTATGCAGGGCTTCGTCGAGCACCGGATTGGCGCTCTGGTCGGCGAGCGTCACCGGCCATGGGGTGGATTGGCCTGCGAAGGCGAGTGCGTGCGGCTCGCTGTTCAGTCGGTCAAGAAAAAAGGTGTTCATGATGTTCCTTACTTGTTTCAAAAATCTTGCGATGTGTTCTTGCGTTTACGTTTGCTTACGATTCATCCGCGCACTTCGTGCCGGTCACAACGGCTGGTTGCCGTGGTGTTTGGTGGTTTTGCGCACGCGTTTCTTGCTGGAGAGCAGTTTGAGCGATTCGATGATGGTTTCGCGGGTTTGCTCGGGGTCGATCATGGCGTCGATTTCGCCCATTTCCAGCGATAGATTCGCGTTGACGGTGGTGCGTTCGTAGTCGGCCACGTATTTGGCTCGGAGCGCTTCGACGTCTTTGCCTGCGTCTTTGGCTTTCTGCAGGTCTTTGCGGTGGATGATGTTCACCGCTCCGGCCGCGCCGAGCACTGCGATTTGGCTGGATGGCCACGCGTAGTTGAGGTCGGCTCCGATGGCTTTGGATCCCATCACGATATAGGCTCCGCCGAAGGCTTTGCGTAGGATCACGGTGACCAGCGGCACTTGCGCGTTGGCGTAGGCGTAGATCACTTTCGCGCCGCGGCGGATGATGCCCGCATGTTCCTGTTCGGCGCCAGGCTTGTATCCGGGGGTGTCCACCAAGGTGACGACCGGCAGGTTGAACGCGTCGCACAGACGCACGAATCGCGCCACTTTTTCGGAGGAATCCACGTCAAGGATGCCCGCGTTGACGTTCGGCTGGTTTGCCACAATGCCGACCGGATGCCCGTTCACGCAGGCGAATCCCACCACTGCGGAGCTTGCGAACAGCTCGTGCACCTGCACGAATTCGCCGTAGTCCACGATGCAGCGGATCACGTCGAGCACGTCGTACGGCTGGCGGTCGTTGTCCGGCACGATGGTGGCAAGTCGCTTGGCCACGTCACGGTCGGCGCGGGTTGCGGCGTACGCGTAGGTGGGCGGCTGCAGGTCGGAGTTGGACGGCAGGTAGGCGAGCACGGTTCGTGCGTAGTCGATCGCGTCGGCTTCGTCTTCGCCCAGGTAGTGCGCCACACCGGAGGTGGCGTTGTGCACATATCCGCCGCCGAGGTCGTCCATGCTGATCACTTCGCCTGTGGCCGCTTTGACCACGTCAGGACCGGTGACGAACATGTTGGAGTTTTCACGGGTCATGATGATCAGATCGGTCAGTGCCGGGCAGTACACGGCTCCACCCGCGCATGGGCCGAGAATCAGCGAGAGCTGCGGCACGAAACCGCTGGCGTCGCAGGTTTTACGGAACAGATGCCCGTATTGCGTCAGCGCGGCCACGCCCTCTTGAATGCGGGCGCCGCCCGAATCGATAAGCGCGATGATCGGCACTTTCAAGTCGAGCGCTTTGTCCATCAATCGGCAGATCTTGCGGCCTTCCGCGACTCCCAGCGTGCCGCCGCGCACGGAAAAGTCCTGTGCGTATACGGCCACTTTGCGTCCGAACACTTCGCCGAAACCGGTGATGACCGCCGCTCCCGCGCGTCCGCCGTTGATGTCGCCGCCGCAGAATCGTCCGATTTCCTCGAAGGAACCGGTGTCAAGCAGCAGGTCAAGACGTTCGCGCGCCGTCAGCTTGCCTTTGACATGCTGGCGATTGCGGGCATGATCTTCCGCTTCGTGCGCGAGTTGCGCCGCACGAAGCACGGATGCGCGGATTGGCTGGGATGCGCCCGGCAGGTCGGCCGCGGAGACGGCTTCGGCCGCGTTTTTGCCGAGTCGCTCCTGCTGTTCCATTACGATCTTCACGGCTTCTTTGACGGCCGGGCTTGCGATGATATCAGTCATCACTTACCCCCTTCCATAGTTCCGTCGGTTGCGGTTCCGTCAACAGCAGCGCCAGTTGCGCCGTTTTCGCCGGCTTTCGTACCGTTCGCTCCGGTCACGTCGATGGTCATCAACGTTTCGCCGGCTTCCACGCCCGCCGCGGGTCCCACGAAAATCTTGGTGACAGCGCCCTTGACCGGCGCATACACGTAGTTTTCCATCTTCATGGATTCGAGAACGACGAGCAGGTCGCCCTTGGCCACCTGCTGGCCTTCGGCCACATTGATACGCGTCACGACGGCCTGCATCGGGCTTGCGATCACACCGGATTGGCCGTCATTGCTTTGCTGTTTTTTCTGCGCATGATGCAGTCCCTGCCCACGCAGCGGCTGGATGGCACGTTTCGCGTCACGTGCTTTGGCACCGCCCGTCAGGTTGGCGACGATGTCGTTCGGCACGGTCAGCGACACTCGGCGATTGTTGACTTCGATGACGAAGGTTTCGCTGGATTCCTTCTTGTCGACCTCGGAAGCGCCAGACATGGACGCCGGCTGCCCGCCTTGCGATGATGCGGCTTCCTTGTTGAGGTACTTGCGTTCCAGCCATTTGGTGCTGACATCGTATGCAACACCGTGTTCGGCGGTGAATTCGTCGTCGTTGAAAATCTGTTCGAACAAGCTTGCCGGAGTCGGCACGCCTTCCACCTTCAGCTCGCTCAAGGCGCGGCGCACGCGGGCCACTGCTGCCGCTCGGTCAGATGCGGTGACCACAAGTTTGCCCATCATCGAATCGAATTTCGGCGAAATGGTGTCGCCTTCGACCACGCCGGAATCCACACGGATGCCCGGGCCGGACGGCCAGCGCAACGAGGCCAGCGTGCCGGAACTTGGCGCGAGATTCTTCGCCGGATCCTCGCAGGTCAGGCGCAGTTCAAAACTGTGTCCACGAAGCGGATGGTTCACGGTCAGTTCCCCACCGTTGGCGATGGTCAGCTGCTCGCGCACCAGGTCAAGTCCACAGACCTCCTCGCTGACGGTATGCTCCACCTGCAGACGCGGATTGACTTCCAGGAAGTACACTTTGCCCTGTTCGGTCACCATGAATTCGCAGGTGCCAAGCCCCTCGTAATCGACGGCTTCGAACAGTCGGCGAGAGTAGGTTTCCAGCTGGTCGGTCACCTCGGAGGAAAGGAACGGTGCCGGCGCCTCTTCGACAAGCTTCTGATTGCGGCGCTGCACGGAGCAGTCGCGCGTGGAATACACGGTGAAGTTGCCGTGCGAGTCGCGGCCGCACTGCGTTTCGACGTGACGTCCTTTGTCGATGAATCGTTCCACGAAATATTCGTTCAGATCACCGCCCTGCAGCGCATCATGATTCATGTAGAAACCGCGCAGCTCGTCATCGTTGTGCACGAGCGTGATGCCGCGACCGCCGCCGCCATCGGTACGCTTAAGCATGAGCGGATAACCGTGCGTATGCGCGAAATCCAGCAGCAATCGCATGTCGGAAATCGACTGGGAAATGCCGGGAACCGGCGGAACTTTGGCGAACGTGGCCACACGACGTGCGGTGATCTTATCCCCCAAATCCACGAGGGCTTTCGGATTCGGACCAACCCAAGCCGCACCCGCATCGATCACTTTCTGCGCGAAAGTGGCCACTTCGGAAAGGAATCCGTAGCCTGGATGCACTGCGTCGGCACCGCTGCGCTGCAGAATGTCGATCAGCAGATCCTCGTTGAGATAGGTGTCTTTATACGTGTCTCCGGAAAGCAGATATGCGTCGTCAGCCATCTGCACGTATTGTGCATGGCGATCCTGCTCCGCGTACACCGCAACCGTGGGAATCCCCATCTCACGGGCGGTGCGCACTACGCGAAGCGCGATTTCTCCGCGATTCGCCACCAGAAGTTTGTTGACATTTTTAGGCATAACGTCAAGTTTGGTCGCGCGAACGAAAAATCGTGAACTCGTTTCCCACAAAAGACACGCAATCTTTTTGTAAGGCTCCACAAACGTTACCGAAACTTGGCAAGCCTACGATTGGGGGCATAAGTTGACAAACCTTGCATTTTCATCACTTTCGCGCTTGCCATCATTTCGGCTGTCAACAATCGTCGATTCATCAACGTAATGCAATCACATCCAAGGAGAATTATCGTGCGTAACGCAATGCTGACACTCAAAACCACGCTGAAAACCGCCACCAGCGGCACTGTCGGATCCATCCTCAAGCCGGCGCTGTTCGCCGTGCTCATGTGGACCGCCTCCGCGGCCGGTGCCGTGCCGATTCCGGGCACGCCGGTGCCGATCACGCTACAGACGTTCGTGGTGATGCTGGCCGCGCTGATGCTGCCGTGGAAGCAGGCCGGCGCCGCGATGCTCATGTATCTGGCAGCCGGCGCGGTCGGTCTGCCGGTGTTCGCCGGCGGCGCTTCCACCATGGCATTGGTTGGCCCGAGCGCCGGCTTCCTGATCGGCTTCCTGCCGGCGGCCATCGTCACGTCGCTGCTGAAGGGTGAGGCGCGCACCGATTCGCTGAAGCATGGCGCGCTGACCGCCGCACGTTACCTGTTTGCCTGTGTCGCCGGCTGCATTGCGCTTGACTATCTGCTTGGTTTCATCGTGCAGTCCGCCATTACCGGCATCGCACTGCCGATTGTGGCCGTGGCTTCCATGGGATTCGTCGCAGGCGATGCGGTCAAGGCCGTTATCGCTTCCGCCGTGGTCGCAGGTCTTGCCAAGCTGAAGTGAGATTGCGGCAAATTTCAGCAATCAAGTAATTTTTTACTTACTGAGCACGCCTACGTCGGCCGTGCTCACCCGATGCAATACGCCTTCCTGATCCTCAATGGTCAGGGAGGCGTCGTCGTTTAACGCGACAGCCCTGCCCTGCAAAGTGGTTCCGTCCACAAAATGAGCCTCGCACTGCTTGCCGAGCGTCCAGCAGATCGGGGTCATCGCTTCCCGGGCGCGCACAGCCTCACGGTGAGGGTCCTCTTCGAAATCAGCCAACCGCGAGCGCAATCCTTGCACCCAACGTACGGCAATCGCATCGCGCAACACCATCGCATCAGGCAGATTGCGCGCAACCAACTGCAACGATGTGGACTTATCTATCGGCAATCGTTCCTGAGCGACGGCAAGATTCAAACCGACGCCGATCACAATGGCAACGCGATCCCCGCAATCCGGAATCGGCACCATTTCAGCGAGTACGCCACCAAGTTTCTTGCCGCCAGCAAAAATATCGTTCGGCCATTTCAGCAAAACATCTTCATCGAGCGTGCCGCCGAAATCGCATACCGCACCAACAATCGCCTCACGCATCTCGCAACCGGCAATCATCTGCAGCCAACCATTGACGGACGAATCGCGCACAATCGCAACCGGCACGCTCACCACCAGCGACACGATGAATGACTCCCCCGGCACACTGGCCCACGTATGGTCGAGCCGCCCGCGACCGGCCGTCTGCTCGTTCGCCGCGACAACCACGATCTCACGCCCGCTCCACACGAGGTTCCCTGCAATGCCGTCCATGCCATCCATGCCGAACAGCCGACCTGCACGCACCAAATCCGCGGCATACGTGTTGGTGGATCCCACCGTATCCAGAACAAGCACCTGATCCGCCGCAACGCATGTACGCGGCATGATCGCAGCCGAATCCAAAATCGCCATCATTACCCCCTACCTACTACAGCGCGGCGCGCCGACGCAATGTCGCCGCAACGCAACAGCTCATGCAGCAGCCAACGCAGCCGCTACTCGTCCTGCCGCACCTGGCTGGCCTCATGCGCACTGGCCACGTTCGCGCTGGCAGCCGATCGCGCATTACGCGACTCGCGCCAGAATTGCAGGCATACGAAACCGAATACGAACGCGACCGGTAGCATATGCCGTTCGAAATTGTTGGCCGGAGCGGTGATCATCACGCCCATGAGCAGCAGCAGGGGCAGATGCCATGACAGCGAGCGCCATCGCCGCAACACCACTTCGGCAGCGCCGACCAGCAGCATCAGCGTTACGTACAGATTGCCGTGCGTCACCCAGCCGATCACGGGAATATTGCCCCAACCTTTCGCGAAGCCGGCCACCGCATCGCGCCAATCGTGGTTATACAGGTGGATCCACGCATTGTCGTTCTGCACGTAATCGTTGTTCACGTAGTAGTCCATCGACACGTATGGCAGGTCGGTCACGTCGAAATAGCCGAAGCATTCGGCGAAAAACGCGTCGAGCGCGATAACAGGATTTGCGACAACGATTTCAAGCCAGGCCTTGTTGAAGTTTGTCATGTCGTCTTCGGTGACGGTGCGCCACTTGTAGCTGACTTTCTTCGATTGGATGCCGGAGGATTTCACCGGGTCGGCGTCCTGCCGGAAGTACGCTTCGGCCATCTGGTCGAGGTTGAAGACCGGTTCAAGCTTTTTCGCCGCGTCCGCCGGAATGCCTTTCGGATTGTATTTGGCGACGCGCGCGATCTGCTGCAGTTGGATGCCACGGCTTTCGATGGGGTCGCCGCCGATGATGGCGCCCGTGTTGGTGAGGAACACGATGCCGCCATGAATGAGGATGGTTGGCAGCAGAAGTGCCACAAGATAGGTTTTCCAACGTTTGCGATCGTTGATAAGTGCCAGGATCAGGGTGAAGAGAATGATGTACCACGCGTATTTCGCGCTGATCAGCATCACGCAGCTTGAGATGGTGAAGGCCATGATCGAGCGTTTGCGTAGGTACGTCGGCTTGCCGTTGATGGTGGGCAGCGCTTTGATATGCGTCATGTGCAGTTCGTACCACACGCCGAACCACCATACGAATGCGAAAGCGAACAGCGGCGATTTCGTCAGGGAAATCGTGGCGAATACCGCAAGCGGGCACACCATGAAGAACAGCAGTATCATGAATCGTGTTTTCGCACCGGCCCGCAGTCTGGAGGGGCGTGCCACAACGCCTGCTTCAGGATGCGCGTAATCGCGCATATTCCAGCAATCGTGGCGTTCCGGATGCGAGAAGTCGAACGTGCCGACGCCAAGCCTGCGCCACGGCAGGTTGAAGAACCGGTTGGCGGTGGCCGAACAGCAGAATGCGGCGAACAGCCATTGCAAGGCTGCGAGCACCACGATGCCCGCATCGTTGGAGTCGGTGAAGTAGCGCGAAACCGCCGCTGCGGCACCGTAGAACACGGTGAGCACGACATTGTGCTGGTCGGTCAGATATGTGGGATTGTCCGGCCACATGTAATGCGCGGTCGGGTAAATATCCATGGGCACGAACGAGAAGAAGCCGATATATGGCTGTTTCAAGCCCGTCCACTGGTTCAAGGCCCAGCTGAATTCACGGATCTGCGAGCGAATGTCGGCGCCGAACGCGGCCAATAGCGTGGTTGGAATCCACAGCCAGCCGATTACGAACACCAGCATGAGTTTCCACCAACAGTCGGTGCAGCGGATGAGTTTGCGCCCCGTCCATACGATCACTGCATGCAGGGCGCGCCCTGGGCGGCTGTGCGCGGCATCATGCAAGTGTCGCAACATAATGCCAAGCACGGTGGTCGGCGTTCCTGCAATCTCGTTGCATAGTTTTTCATGCCGTCGTGCGCAATATTGCGGAAGTACGCGACGGCCGCGGCCGAATCTGACCAATGCGACAACTATCGAAAACCATATCGCGAAAGCGACCACCAAATACAGCACATTCAGCCAGCCGAAGTCGGAAAGCCCATCGCCGAACCAATACAACGGCCCGATCGCGCAACACCATGCCACCCAAAGGCATGCCAGCACGGCCAGCATCCAGCTGAGGAATGTGCCGATACGCTCGCCACGCTTTCCAGTTTGTTTGACTTCGCTCATAAGCGGCATAATAGCGGCACTCCCCGAATGAACTTCACCTCGTTGACGCTTTCCGTTCAGCGATTCGCCAGTTGGGCGGCTACACTTGACGCTTATGAACTCCGATCAGGCAGACATTCTCGACCTTCTGGCAGGGCACACCGACGATTCAACCATCGAACGGCTCGCTTTCGAATGCCTGATGACTTCTCTTACGGATGATCGCGTCGCCTCGTTGATGAATGTGCTTGGTTGGCGTGGGGATTTCGATTGTTTCGCGATTGGCGGCACACCGGAAACGAGTCCCGCTTCGGCTTCGCTCGTTGCGCGTAAGGCGGTGCGCGATCTGGGCGGAGAACATGTGATTGTTGGCACATACGGCAGTTTTCTGCTGGCGCTTGTCTGTCAGAGTGGCGCCGCCACTGCCGAAGTGACCTGCACGTCGATTATGCCCGCTTTCAAAGATGACGAATCGGTGTATTTGAGTCCGGTGCGTTCCGGTGTCGCCGGCGCTTCGCACGTGTTGCGTGAAACCCTGTTTTCCTTGCAGGCGGCTCCCGCTTTGGCGTCGCCGTCCCGCCCGTTGCGTGCCGATGAGTTGCTGCCGGAACGGGCGCTGTTGGGCGATGATTACGCTCGTGAAGAGTTGTATCAGAACGTGTATCAGGTGCTTCATGGCGAGAATCCCGACGATCCGACGTTTGTGACGGTTTCCACGTTTTTGCGCAACGGCAGTTCGTTGGAAAACACGGCGAAGGAATTGAATGTGCATCCGAATACGGTGCGTTATCGCTTGAAGCGTGCCGCGGAAACGACCGGTTGGGATGCGACCGACCCGCGTGACGCATACGTGTTGACGACGGCGCTTGCGATTGGCCGTATGCGCGACCGTTGAAAATCACTTCTCTGTTTTAATATCTATCTGATATCTGGTTTCATTGAGATTCTTTGATAGTCAGACGATTGCAGGATCATTATTTATTAAATGAGATAGATAATCGCAAGATATATATGAAAAGACCCGCATCTCGCGTTGGGGCAGGATGCGGGTCTTTTGCAAGCTATATAGAAGCTATCTACAAGCTATATTGCTCAGGCGATGACCGTCGGATCAACCGGGACGCCCGGGTTCATCGTGGAGGTGATGGTCGCCTTGGTGACGTAGCGGCCCTTCACGGTGGACGGCTTCAGACGCTTGATTTCGTCGGCAACAGCCTTGAAGTTCTCGTCGAGAGCCTGCTCGGTGAAGGAGAGCTTGCCGATGAGGAAGCTCAGGTTGCCATTCTTGTCAACACGGAAGTCGACCTTGCCGCCCTTGATGTCCTTGATGGCCTTGGTGACATCCATGGTCACGGTGCCGGTCTTCGGGTTCGGCATGAGGCCACGCGGACCGAGCACGCGGCCGAGGCGGCCGACCTTGCCCATCATGTCCGGGGTAGCCACCACGGAATCGAAGTCCAGGAAGCCGTCGGCAACCTTCTGCACGAGATCGTCGTCACCGACGATGTCGGCGCCAGCCTCGAGAGCCTCGGTGGCCTTCGGGCCACGGGCGAACACGAGGACCTTGGCGGTCTTACCGGTGCCGTTCGGCAGGTTGACGGAACCGCGGACCAGCTGGTCGGCCTTACGCGGATCCACGTTCAGGCGCAGCACGGCCTCAACGGTCTGATCGAACTTGTACTCCGGCATGCTCTTGACGAGAGCGATGGCTTCGTTAGCGGTGTAAAGATTGTTGCGATCGATCTTCTCAGAAGCTTCGCGGTACTTCTTGGAACGCTTTACCATTTGTCCCTCTCCTCTCAGTCGGTAACCGTGATACCCATCGAGCGGGCGGTGCCCTCGATGATCTTCATGCCGGCTTCGACGTCGCGTGCGGACAGATCAGCCATCTTGATTTCGGCGATCTCACGGACCTGAGCCTTGGTGACGGAGCCGACCTTGTGGGTCAGCGGGTTTTCGGTACCCTTCTGGATGCCCGCGGCCTTCTTCAGCAGAGCTGCCGCCGGCGGGGTCTTCAGAATGAAGGTGAAGGAACGATCTTCGAAAACGGTGATCTCAACAGGGATGACCTGGCCCATCTTGTCCTGCGTGGCAGCGTTGTACTGCTTGCAGAAGTCCATGATGTTCACGCCATGGGAACCCAGTGCCGGGCCCAGCGGCGGGGCCGGGTTGGCCTTGCCAGCCTGAATCTGGAGCTTGAGAAGCGCCGAGACTTTCTTCTTAGGAGCCATTGTATGGTTCTTCTTTCTGTAGAAGCGGTGGTAGCGGCACCGGAGTAGGTTTCCCGCGTCCGGTTCCTTCCGCAACGTATATTGCTGTGCTGTGCTAGCGGATTCCGTACCCTCATTCAGGCACGCCAAACCCTCCAGACACAAGCTTTCCTATTGTGCCCACTCCCCCAGACAAAAAAAGACCCCGCAATGCGCGGGGTCTTTCAAAGACTTATCAGGACAGTTTTTCTACTTGGTTGAAGCCCAACTCCACTGGCGTGTCGCGACCGAAGATGGACACGAGCACCGTGAGCTTCTGGGTGGTGGGCTCAACGTCGGAGACGACAGCTGCCATGGTGGTGAACGGACCGTCGGTGACGGTGACCTGATCGCCAACGGCGTAGGAGACTTCAAGGACGCGCTTCTTGTTGGCGGCCGGCTTGTCACCAGCCTTCTTGAGCGCTTCGGAAGCGATCATCGGAGCCATCATGGAGACGACTTCCTTGCGGCTCAGCGGCGCCGGTTCCTTGGTCGGACCGACGAAGCCGGTGACGCCTTCGGTTTCACGCACAATACGACGGGCGTTCTCATCCGGAAGCATGCGAATCAGCACATAGCCGGGAACACGCACGCGGGTGATGACCTTCTTGCCCTTTTCGGTGTGCTTTTCGACTTCTTCCATCGGAACTTCAATCTGGAAGATCTTATCTTCCATGCCGAAGCTTGCCACACGGGATTCAACGTTGGTCTTCACACGCTTCTCATAGCCGGAGTAGGTGTGCAGCACGTACCACTTGCCTTCGAGGGTGCGCAGGCTGTTGGAGAAGTCTTCGACGGCCTTGGCGCCAGCATCCAGCTCTTCGCCGCCCTCGTCCTCCGCGGACTCTTCGGAAGCAGCTTCAGCGGTCGGCTCGGCCTCAGCGACTTCCGGAACGCTTTCACCCTCGGCCTGCAGCGCCTCAACGGCAGCTACGGCCTCGAGATCAGCTTCTGGAGCTTCGTCGAGGTTGTCGGAAAACACTTCGTCAGTCATGCAGTTTCACCTTCAAGTCGTTGATCAGCCGAAGATCCACAGGGTCAGCTTGCCCAGACCGAAGTCCATGCCGGTGACCAGTGCCATCAGGAGCAGCACGAAGATGAACACGGCGAGTGCCCAGAAGAACAGCTCTTTGCTGGTCGGGGTCACGACCTTGCGGAGTTCGTCGATAATCTGTTTGATGAACAAGCCAAGACGCATGAAGATGTTCGGCTTAACGGCCTTTTCGCTATTTTTTGCCTTCGCCATAATAATCCTCCGCTGAGCTTGTTGTAAGAAGCTTGGCAGGGAAGGCGGGACTCGAACCCACAACCTACGGTTTTGGAGACCGTTGCGCTACCAATTGCGCCACTTCCCTAGGTGTACTCTGCCGTTTCTACTTGCTGGCGAGGATTTTGTGCGAAAAACCACGCAAGAAGTAAGCGGCAAAACCGCCAAGTCGAAATAATAGCGGGTATTTGCGACTTAGTCCAACCGGTTTTTCAAGAAATGTCCCAAAACCGCTATTTTTCAACGAAAAAAAGATTCGCACCCGGCATGTCACCGCGGTGCGAATCGTGTGAAAAGTCTCAGTCAGGCCAGTATCAGTCCTCGACCCACTGCTTCATACGCTTCATGCCCTCAACGAGGTCGTCGTCGGCAAGCGCGTACGAGAATCGCAAGTAGCCGGGAGCGCCGAACGCTTCGCCTGGAACGGCCGCCACATGACCTTCGTCAAGCAGTGCCGCAGCCAGTTCGGACGTGCTCGCATAAGCGGTTTTGCTGGTGCCGAGCGGCTTGTTCAGCAGTGCGCTCACGTCGGCGAACGCATAGAATGCGCCGGTCGGCGTCGGGCAGTTCACACCTTCGATATCGTTCAACGCGGCGACGATGGTCCGACGGCGCCTGTCGAACGCCTCACGCATCTCGTACACGGCGTCAAGAGATCCGGACACGGCTGCGATCGCGGCACGCTGGGAGATATTGTTCACGTTCGACGTCATATGCCCCTGCAGCTTGGATGCGGCCTTCGCCACGTCGAGCGGAGCGATCATCCAGCCGACACGCCAGCCGGGCATAGCGTAGGTTTTGGCCACGCCGTTGAGTACCAGCAGCTGATCACGCACTTCAGGCACTGCAGCGCCGATATACGTGGTTTTTGCACCATCGTAGTTCAGATGCTCGTAGATTTCGTCGGAGATCACCCACACATGGTGTTCCACAGCCCATTCGCCGATCGCCTTGACGGTTTCCGGATTCCACACGGCACCCGTCGGATTGTTCGGCGTATTCACGATGATGGCCTTCGTACGTTCGGTACGTGCCGCTTCCAGGTCTTCCAAGCTTGGCTCGAAATTGCGGTCAGCTCCCGCGAACACTTCGACAGGCACGCCTCCAGCCAGTTTCACGGCTTCCGGATAGCTCGTCCAATACGGCGTCGGAATGATGACTTCGTCGCCATCATTGAGCAGGATTTGAAAGGATTCGTATACGGCCTGCTTGCCGCCATTGGTCACGATCACCTGATTCGGATCGACTCCATACCCCGAGTCGCGCAACGTTTTGTCTGCGATCGCCTTGCGCAATTCCGGCAAACCTGCCGTCGGAGTGTAACGATAGTTCTTCGGATCCTGCACCGCTTCGGCCGCAGCCGCGACGATCGCAGCCGGAGTCGGAAAGTTCGGTTCGCCCGCACCAAATCCAATGACGTCGATTCCTTCAGCTTTCATCGCTTTCGCTTTGGAATCAACGGCCAGAGTAGCGCTCGGAGCCACGCGGTTAATACGTTCGGAAAGAGTCTGCCAGTCAGCCATAGTCATGTTTGCCATGCTATCCCTCCCGCCCGAAAAACAACAGCCTTTTAGCACATTTTGGAATTCCTTTTCCCTGTTGACCGGTAGGGGCGGCATATTGCTATTTACAGGGCACCGAACAAAAGAGGGAAAGGGATTAAACCAAGACGAGGTTGTCGCGGTGGACTAGGGGGTGGGCGTATTCTTCGCCGAGGAAACGCTTGAGCTGGGCGGTATTGCGGCCGAGCATTTGCGGGATTTCTTCGGAATCGAATCCTACGAGGCCTTTTGCGAGGTGATTGCCCGCTTCATCGTCGATCCACACCGCGTCTCCGGCGGCAAAATCGCCCCGCACTTCGAGTACGCCGGCGGCAAGCAGGCTGGCGGCCCCTCCGCGTACCGCATTGGAAGCGCCGGCATCGGCCACGAGCGTGCCTTGCGGGTGTGCTGCGAACCCGATCCATAGGCGGCGTGATGATCCACGGTCGTTGATGGGGGCGAATGCGGTGCCGACTGGGTCGCCCATCATGGCCGGGCCTGCGTTTGCCGCGCAGGTGAGCACTGCGGGAATGCCGGAAACCGCCGCAACACGCGCCGCTTCCATTTTGGTGACCATGCCGCCGGTACCCACGTTTGATCCGGTGCCGCCGACCTGCACTTTGGCGAGCGCGTCCTCCACGTTCGGCACGTAGCTGATGCGTCGCGATCCGGGTTCGCTTGGGGGTGCCGTGTAGAGCGCGTCCACGTCGGTGAGGAGCACCAAAGCGTCGGCGACTACGATGTTGGCGATCAATGCGGAGAGTCGGTCGTTGTCTCCGAAACGGATTTCGTTGGACGCGAGGGAATCGTTTTCGTTGATGATCGGCACCGCGCCGAGGTCGAGCAGCCGGTCGAGGGTGCGTCGCACGTTGCGGTATTGCTGTGGTGCGATGGTGTCGGACACGGTGATGAGGATTTGCCCGACGCGCAGTCCGTATTGTGAGAAAGCGTTCTCGTACTGGGCCATGAGCAGGCCTTGTCCGACGGCCGCGCACGCCTGCTGGTCAGCCACGTCGGTTGGGCGTGAGTCGAAGCCGAGGGAGCCGAATCCGGCTGCGATGGCGCCGGAGGAGACGAGCACCACGCGCCCGCCCATGAGTCGCACGCGTGCGAGGGCCGCCACGAGCGCGTTGAGTCGTTCCGGATCGAGGTGGCCACTTGGTTTGGTCAACGAGCTGGATCCCACTTTCACCACGATGGTTTGCGCTTCGGCGATGGCGCGGCGCACTTGGGCTTGCGATGGCGTGTTCATGGTTCCTCCAGGCGTTCGAATGGCCGAAAAGAAAACCCGCCGACATGCCAATCGGCACATCAGCGGGCGTTTTGCTGCTTCTATTGTTCCACGTTTTCGGAATCGGTGGTTTCACCGCGTCCGAAGAGGCTGGTTTCGTCATGGCGGTCGTCGTCCACGGAAGGATCGGCCCAGTGTCCGGCCTTGCGTTCGGCCATCATGGCTTCACGCACGGCTTGGCGCGCATCCATCATTTCGTGGTACTGGCGACGGCGTTCCGCGTTGGTGCGGCGCTGCGAACGGCCGTCCTGTTCCTGCAGTCGCAGGTCGACGCCTCGTGCGCCAAGCTGGGCGCCGTCGAGCATTTCCGCGCCCGCAGCAATGGTCGGATCCCAATCGAATTCCACGGCTCGCGCACCCTTGCCGATGCGTACTTCGTCGCCAGGCTTGGCTCCCTTGTTGCGCAGCTCGTCTTCGACACCGAGTTTGGCGAGGCGGTCGGCCAGGTAGCCGACTGCTTCGTCGTTGTCGAAGTTGGTTTGCATGACCCAACGTTCCGGCTTGGTGCCGAGCACTTCGTACCAGACGTCGCCGTTGCCGGCTTCCTTGCGTTCCACGGTGAAGTCAAGCGCGGTGCCGCCTTCGTCGTTGCGGCGACGGCGGTTGCGCGGCTCTTCGAGCGGCTTGATGACCACGCGCGCTTCTTCTTCGGCCTGTTCGCGTTCGGCGACTTCCTTGCGCATGTCGGCGACCATGGCCGCCAACGCCCAGTTGAGTTCCTTCAAACCTTCGTGGGATGCGGTGGAGATGACATACACATTGAGACCGAGTTTTTCGAATTCCGGTTTGACGAATTCGGCCAATTCCTTGGCTTCCGGCATATCGACCTTGTTGAGGATGATGATGCGGGGGCGTTCGGGGATTGGGATTGCGCCCAACGGCAGTTCCAGCTTGTCGGCATATTCGGCAAGCTCATGTTCGAGCGCCTTGTAGTCGCTCATCGGATCACGGTCAGGTTCCAGCGTGGCACAGTCGATGACGTGGGCGATGATTTCGGTGCGTTCGATGTGGCGCAGGAATTCAAGGCCGAGGCCCTTGCCTTGGGATGCGCCCGGAATCAGGCCCGGCACGTCGGCGATGGTGTACCGCATGTCTCCGGCCATAACCACGCCGAGGTTCGGCACGAGCGTGGTGAACGGATAGTCGGCGATTTTCGGCTTGGCGGAGCTCATGGCTGCGATCAGGCTGGATTTGCCTGCGGAGGGGAAGCCCACCAAGGCCACGTCGGCGATGGATTTGAGTTCGAGAATGACGTCACGTTCCTCGCCTGGTTCGCCAAGCAACGCGAATCCCGGAGCGCGACGGGTGCGGTTGGCCAATGCGGCGTTGCCAAGACCGCCGTTGCCACCGGCCGCCACCACGAACTTGTCTCCGGCATGGCGAAGATCGGCGAGCTGCTCGCCCGGATGCTTAGGCTTGCCTTGCGGCCCTTTGGCTTCGAAAATCACGGTGCCCACAGGAACGGGCAGGATCAGATCGGCACCTTTCGAACCGTCTTTGGTGTCTCCCAAGCCCATGGTGCCGCTTCCAGCCTCGCGGTGGGGCATGAAACGGTAATCCAACAGGCTGTTGGCGTTCTGGTCGGCCATGAAGATCACGGAACCGCCATCACCGCCGTTGCCACCGTTCGGTCCCGCCAACGGCTTGTATTTTTCCCTACGGATGCCGGCGGAACCGTTGCCGCCGTCGCCGCCCTTCACATGGACGGTCACGCGATCGACGAAATCACTCATGTATCTACCTTAATCGTTTGTTCGAAACGGTCCGATTATTGTCCGTTTGATATGTCTTATGCAACTGTATGCAACGTTACGTGACGTTTGGGACGGGCTGAAGGAAACCAATCCTCAGCAATCATCAAAATAAAGAAAAGCCGCGTCCATAACGGGCGCGGCTTTATCTTGTAAGCGTTAATTGCGCGTATTTCAGGCGGCAATCACGTCGACGACCTTGCGGTCACGACGCACGCCGAACTTCACGCTGCCGTCCTTGAGGGCGAACAGGGTGTGGTCCTTGCCCATGCCGACGTTCTCACCCGGGTGGAACTTGGTGCCACGCTGACGAACGATGATGTTGCCGGCCACGACGGCTTCGCCGCCGAACTTCTTCACACCGAGGTATTGCGCGTTTGAATCGCGACCGTTGCGCGAGCTGGACGCGCCCTTCTTATGTGCCATGTCTGTTCCTTTCGGTCCTTGACTCTAACCCTGCGCCAATCAGGCGATAGCCGTGATCTTGACAGCGGTCAGCTGCTGGCGATGGCCCTTGCGACGAGCAACGCCGGTCTTGTTCTTATACTTCATGATGCTGATCTTCGGACCCTTGGCCTCATCGTTGACAACCTCAGCCTTAACGCTGACGTTGGCGAGATCCTTGGCACCGAGGACAACCTTGGAGCCGTCCACAACGAGAGCAACCGGGAATTCCACGGTTTCGCCCTTCTTAGCCTCGAGACGGTTGACGTAGATGACGTCACCGACCTCAACCTTTTCCTGATGGCCGCCGGCCTTCACAATCGCGTACATATCCGTTCCTTTATTAACTTGGAAAGCTTACTGCCCGGCACGTTCGAGCCTCGCGGCCAGACACCAGCAATCTAATTTACACATACCCGCGTACAACCGCAAGTCTGTTTCCGGCGTGTCAGGTTGACAGACCGGAATAATCATTTATTCTTCTATGCTTCCTCGCCCAGTTCCGCATTGTTGGCGGCCACGGCAGCCGCCGCGATCTGTGCGAGTTTGGCCTTCACATCCGGCGAGGAGCCTTTCGGCACCTGCACGTCCGTGCCGTGACCATGCTTGTTGGTTTTGACGAACGGGTCGCCGCCCTTCAGGGCGTACGGATCGTCATAATCCGCGGACACGGTCGGCTCGTCATGAAGAATGAATCCACGGCCCTTGCAGGTCGGGCATTCCTCGGAGAAAGCCTCCACCAAGCCCTGTCCGATGCGCTTTCGCGTCATCTGCACCAAGCCAAGCGAGGTGACTTCGGCCACCTGATGCTTGGTACGGTCGCGGGCCAGGCATTCCACCAGTCTGCGCAGCACCAGATCACGGTTGGCTGGCATGACCATGTCGACGAAGTCGATCATCACCATGCCGCCGATGTCACGCAGGCGCAGCTGACGTGCGATCTCTTCGGAAGCTTCGAGGTTGCAGCGGGTCACCGTCTCCTCAAGACTCTTGCCGCGGCCGATGAAACGGCCGGTATTCACGTCGATGGTGGTCATGGCTTCGGTGCGGTCGATCACGATCGAGCCGCCCGACGGCAGGTAGACCTGACGTTCCATGCCCTTGCGCAGCTGGGAGTCGATCTGCCACTTGTCGAACACGTCTTTGCCTTCATGTTCGGCCGGATCCCACTTTTCGAGCTTGTCTTTCAAGTCGGGAGCCATGGTGTCGAGGTATTCCTCGATACGGCCGTACACGCGGTCACCTTCAACGATCATCTTGGAGAAGTCGTCGTTGAAGATGTCTCGCACCACGCGGATCGCCACGTCCGGCTCGCCTTGCAGCAGCTTCGGACGCTTGCCGTGCAGGAATTCGTCTCGCTTGGAGGTGATGCGTTCCCACTGGCGCACCAGGCTTTCAAGATCCTTGGTGATCGCCTCTTCGGAGGCGCCTTCCGCTGCGGTACGAATGATCACGCCCATGTCTTTCGGCGCGACCTTCGACACGATGTTCTTCAGGCGGGAACGTTCACGCTCGCTGAGCTTGCGGCTCACGCCCGTCATGCCACCGGATGGCACGAGCACCAGGAAACGGCCCGCAAGGGTGACCTGCGAGGTCAGTCGCGCACCCTTATGTCCGATCGGATCCTTGGTGACCTGCACGAGCACCGGGTCCCCCGACTTGAACGCGAGTTCGATGCGGCGAGGCTGGCCTTCCAACCGTGCGGAATCCCAGTTCACCTCACCCGCATAGAGCACGCCGTTACGCGCCTGACCAATGTCGACGAACGCGGCTTCCATGCTCGGCAGCACGTTCTGCACGCGGCCCAGATAGATGTTGCCCACAGTGGCGACTTCCTGAATGTCGGACACGTAATGTTCGACGAGCACATTGTCTTCGATCACGGAAATCTGCGTGTGGCGTTCGCGTTCGCGCACCACCATCAGGCGGTCGACATGCTCGCGGCGAGCCAGGAAGTCCTGCTCCATGAGCTGGCTTTGACGGCTGCGCTCACGGCGATTGTCACGGCGACGCTGCTTCTTGGCCTCAAGTCGGGTGGAACCTTCGACGTCGGTGATCTCGTCGATGTACTGCTGCTTGCGGGAACGACGCACGAGCGGCTCTTCCGCCTCATCCGTCTTCGCACCGCCACGACGGCGACGACGGCGACGGGTCACCGTGCCTTCATCCTCGTCATCGTCCTCACGGCGACGACGGGACTCGCCTTCATCGCTATCCCGCTGCTGTTCGTCGGCTTCCTCACGATTGCCGCGGCTGCGACGGCGACGACGGGTGCGCGTCGGCTGCTCGTCGTCATCATCGTCATTACGATTGCGGGTTTCGTCATCAATCGGCGCATACGTAATATCGTCGAGGATCAAATCCTCTTCGATCTGTTCGACTTCAGCTGCGGCACGACGCTCCTGCGCGTTCAAACGACGGGAACGACGCGACTTGCGAGATCCGCCTTCCTCATCATTGTCCGCATCATCATTGCGATTATCCCGATTATCGCGTTCATTGCGATTGTCTTCGGAACGCTCTTCGTCGGCAACGTCGCGATTGCGGCGGCGACGGCGACGTGACGGACGATCCTCATCCTGCTCATCCTCATGGTCCTGCGCATTGCGATCATTACGCTCGCCGCGGTCATTACGGGAATCGTCGCGATCGTCGTCTGCCCTGTCTCGGGAATCCGCAACGGACGGCAAAACCGGCTCCTGGAAAAGCAGAGACATCATCGGACGCGGATTGTGGCGGACCTCATGGCCTTCCGGCAACATATCGACGGCATCCAAGGCACGCTCCACAGACGACTCCTCATCATGGGAATCATCGACGGAAGCGCGACGACGCGGCATCTCATCGTACTCATCCGCATCATCGGCGAAACGGCTGCGACGACGCGACGGACGATCCTCGTCCTGCTCATCCTCAACCTGCACCGAACGACGGCGACGAGAACGCGTCGGCCGTTCGTCGGCAATCTCACGAACATCATCATCGGACTGGACCGGACGACGACGGCGACGGGTCGGACGGGTCATACCCTCGGAATCGGCGGAATCACCGGTATCATGCGCAGGTTGCGCAACCGGCAACTTCGGCTCCTCGAACAGCGGAGCCGAAGCATGCTCCTCGACCTTCAACTCCAAGGACACACCGGCAGCTCCCACGCCACGCACCACGCGACGACCGCCACGACGGCGACGCGGGGCAGGATCGGACTGGACCGACTCGAATTTCACAACATTCACGGCATGCTCAGGCGATGCCGAAGCTTCGACCTGATCGAAGCCCTCACTGGTATTAGGCACAATGGCTCCTCGACGACACGCTGCAATCGCGCCGCCCACGCTTAGGCCTCATACGGTTCTCACACCACGCTCTCACCGTGGCCGCGCATCATGGCGCCCGTAGGAAGCAACTTCCGTCAAAAGTCCTCATCATGCGACGGCGGACACCAGCGCTCGCGGACACACATGAACTTCACGCGAGGGGATCAACGCCTTCGGATGCATCGGTGATTTGCAGAACCACCGTCTATAAGTATGACACAAAAAACAACGGAACGTGACATGACGGGAAATTTTCCGGATCCTGCAACTCACCGCCTGCTTTCCCCGCCCGCAAATCCCAGGCCCCGTCTACACAAGTCGTTGCTCCGTCTGCACAAGTCGAAAGAAATCACGATTCGCGAGAAATGCAGACACAGATTACGACTCGTGCAGACAGCCGATCCGACTTGTGCAGACAGAAGACGGAAAACAACAAACAGCCGATAGCAGGCAGAAACAGGAGGCAGAAAAAGGCAGCAGACAGCTACTTCAGCCAGTCTTCAAGCAAGTTGGCCATCAGCAGCAGATCCGATTCCGGCAGCTGCTCGTCATGCTTGTGCGCCAGCAACGGACTGCCCGCACCCAGATTCACCGCGGGAATGCCCAGCATCGAGAATCGCGCCACATCCGTCCAGCCAAGCTTGGCCAGAGGCTCACGCCCCGTGCGCTCGCGCACCAATTCCACCAGCGACTGCGCGAGCGGCGACGTCAACCCCGGACGTGCGGAAGGTGACTCGTCCTTCATTTCAATGCCGAAGCCTTCGAATACGCCACCTGTGGCAACATGCTCGCCATTGCCCAATTCCGCACCGGCATCCGCGCCAATCATCAGCGCCTTCGCCTCAGCCAACGACTTGTCGGGAGCAAAACGGTAGTTGACATGCACGCGGCATTCGTCGGGGATCACATTCGTACCTTTGCCGCCTGAAATCAGCGTGGCATTCAGCCCCTCCTGATACGTCAGACCATCCACTTCAATCGCACGATTTTCATAAGCGTTCAGCCGGCTCAGAATCTCAGCGGCCGCGTGGATGGCGTTCCTACCCATCCACGCACGCGCCGAATGCGCCGCAATGCCGTGCGTGATCACGTCGAAACGCATCGTGCCATTGCAGCCGCCTTCAATACCGCAATCGGTTGGCTCCCCGATAATCGCAAAATCGCCGGAAATCCAATCAGGATGCGCCTCGACCACCTTGCGTAGGCCGTTCTTTTCGGCGGCAACCTCTTCGTGGTCGTAGAACACGTATGTCAGATCGTATTTCGCATCCGTCAACGCGGCCGCCAAATACATCATCACCGCGTCGGAGCCCTTCATATCGGTGGCACCGCGCCCCCATATCACGCGCTCCCGCCCATGGCCGGCGGCAACATCCTCGCGAATCAGCGGATCGCCCGGTTCCAGCCAACGCGGCGGGAAATTGTCGATCACCGGCACCGTGTCGAGATGCCCGGCGAGGATCACGCGACGCTCACGCCCAAAATTCGTGGATGCGACCAGCGTATCGCCATGCCTGCGCACTGTCAGATGCTGCTGTTTATTCAAAAACGCTTCGACCGCGTCGGTCAACGGCCCTTCGTCGTCGCTCACGGAATAGGTTCCCATGATCTGTTCCATCAGCTCGTTCAGCTGCTCCTGCCTGGTGGCGGAAGCGGAAAATCCAATCTCAAGTTCGTTCATACCGCCCATTATCCAGCACCACCGGAACCGACATCGCCGTTCGACAACGCTTTTGAGACGGATCGGATGTTATCCATATGCATGGTGCAACACTGGATAGCGGCCAAACCAACGGCCGAGAACGAAAGGAAGAGTGTCATGCCTGGTCTGTTAAGCGCATTGGAAGGCTTCTGCGTCATTGGCATCGTCATCGGCACCGGTTACGTGGCCGCGCGCATGCGCATAGGCGGACCTACCGCGCAGATGGTGCTCAACAGGTTCAGCTTTTTCGTATCGAGCCCGTGCCTGATGTTTGCCATCCTGTCCAAGGAGAGAATCTTCGAGATATTCCACTCCTCCATTGTTGTGGCGTTCTTCTCGGCCGTGCTGGTCGGATTGGTGTTTCTGATCCTCAATAGGCTGTTCTTCCATCTGAAGGCGGCGGATGCCACCATCGGCGCGTTGAATTCGCTGTATCTGAACTCCAACAACATCGGTCTGCCGATCGCCACGTACATTCTGGGCAATCCCGCTTTGGTCGCGCCGATTCTGGTCATGCAACAGGCGGTGTTCACACCGATCGGCCTGACCGTGCTCGATGTGACCACCAAAGGCAAGGTCTCCACGAGGGAGATTCTGAAGCAGCCGCTGCATCAGCCGCTGCTTATCGGTTCGCTGCTGGGCATCGCCGTATCCGCGATTTCCGCAAAAACCGGTCATTTCGTGGTGCCAGACTGTATTTACGATCCGATCGACATGATCGGCGATTCCGCAGTGCCAATGATTTTGATGGCATTCGGCATGTCGTTGCACGGCACGAAGCCGCTGCAGGACAAGTCGAATATTCCCGCGGTGTTCACGGTGGCGGTATTGAAGAACATCGTGATGCCAATTATCGCGTTCCTGCTGTCGTATTTCGTGATGGGCTTCCGCGGCGCCACATTGTACGCGTGCGTGGTGCTCGCCGCCCTGCCGACCGGGCAGAACGTCTACAACTACGCGGCGCGGTACAACGTGGGTCTCTCGTTCGCACGCGACGGCATTCTCTTCTCGACACTGACCTCACCGATCTTCATCGCAATCATCGCGGTGCTGCTCGGCTGACCTCGCCAGTCCTCGCCGCGGTATCCACGACCGCCGCGGCGAGACCATCAATCGTCCGTACGGTAGCCGGCATGACCGAGCCCGTGCGCCGCATGATTCGCGGCACACCCTCCGAGCACCATCAGCGCATAACACAAGCCGATTCCCGCGGCCAACGTAAGCAACGAAGCCGGATTGAGCAACGACGTTGCCAGAATCGGAAACAGCAACAACACCGAGCACCCTAATGAAACGGCCATCACCGTGTTGAGCGGGGTGATCACTTCCATCATGCGTGCCTTGTCGAGCGTCGCCTCATCCGTACCTTCCAACGCAAGCATGCGGTACTCGTCGGCCTGGTCGTAGACGTTGCTCGTCTGCATCACGCCGGAACTGACGGCGGCGAGTACCGCGGCAAAGGCGAGCGTCAGGAAACCACCCATCGCTATATCGCGCATGTACAGCATAGATGGGTCGAACGGGTCGTGGTTGCCTCCGATTCCGGTGGCGAGCAATCCGCACACCGACGTCATCCCCGCGATGAACACAGCGAGCGCCACGCCGGACACGTTGCGCCAAGCACGCTTGGGATTGTCGAGGATACGGCGCATGGCAATCATAGTGGCCGCGTCCTTCGGGTGTTTCGCACGCGATCTGGCGCGCATCGCCACCACCCAGGTACCGACGACGTTCACCATGGCGAAGCCGAGGAAGAAGACGCCGAAGATGATGACGTAGACCACCATCTGACCCAAGTGTGCGAATGCGGAGATGCTGTTGAGCAGCAGGTAGCCTACGGCCAACACGGCAAGGAAAATCAGTGCGCGCCATGCGGACGGCATGGGTTGTCCGGTACGTTGCGTCACGCCAAGCGGGGTGAAGGCCACGCGGCGTAGGGCGGCCAGCGCGGAGACCAAGGCAAGCAGCGTGACTCCGACGGTCACAGCCGCCAGGGCAGGCAGTCCCACCCACAACTGTTCGAAGGTGAAATGCTGGTTTTGGAAGTCGAGCAGCATGATCGCCGGTATCAGCGCGAAGTAGCCGGCCATGCCGACCAGCGCGCCAAGCAGAGCCTGGCCACCCGCATCGAGCGCGGTGAGTTTCGTGACCTGCGCGGTGGTGGCGCCCGCAAGTCGCAGTGCGGCGAGACGTGCGTCCCTGCGGGAGGCCGCGAGACGGGCCGCCGAGCCGGCGAGCGCCACGAACGGCACGATGAGTAGCAGACTGGCGAATGCGGCGAGCATCACATAGCCGTCGGAATAGGTGTTCATGACGGCTGTGGCCTGGTCGGCCGTCCAATGGCCGTCGCCGACCGTGGCGACGAGCTTGTCGGCGTGCGCCAGGGCTTTGGACCATGTTTCGTATGTACCGGGCGCGCACCTGTTGGAATCGATCATGCAACCGAACGTGTGGTCGACGGAGGCCCGCCAGATGAAGCCATGCAGGCCTCCGAGCACGGTTAGGAAGACGGCGGTGGCGGATGCGAAGGCAACGATGGCCAGCGCAGAGGTGCGGCCGGATGTGCCGCGGGTGCCGGAGCGGTGGAACAATCGCCATAATCGGAACATGTTCATCGTGCGCCTCCGGCGGTAGGTTGGGATTGCTGCGGCGAGCTCAACCTGCCGTCACGCATGGTAACGGTGGCATCGCAGAATGCGGCCACGTTCGAATCGTGCGTCACCACGACCACGGCCGCGCCGGTCTGTCGTGCGGTCCGCATGAGAATGCTCATGATTTCGTGGCCGGTGGTCTGGTCGAGCGCGCCGGTCGGTTCATCGGCGAAGATGACTGCCGGCTGCGCGGCGAGCGCACGTGCGATGGCGATGCGCTGCATCTGGCCGCCGCTCATTTCGCCGGGACGTTGTTGCGCGAGCTGGCGCAATCCCAATCGTTCCAGCCATAGCATGGCCATGTCGGTGGCCTGCTGGTAGCTTGCGCCGCCCAGCATCATCGGCAACGCGATGTTTTCGATGGCCGGCAGTTCCGGCAGCAGTTGTCCGGATTGGAAGACGAAGCCGAAGGCGCTGCGGCGCAGTTTGGTGCGGTCAGCGTCGCTCAACCGCGCTAGGTTGGCACCGCGAAACATCACATTGCCGGCTGTCGGGGTGATGATGCCGGCGAGTGCGTGCAGTAACGTCGATTTGCCGGAACCGGACGGTCCCATGACCGCGATGCTTTCGCCTGCCTGGATGCCGAAATCCACGTGATTGAGCGCCAGCATGTGTGTGGCGTTTGGCGTCGCCTGTTGGGTCGAATAATCCATGACCAGATCGGTCGCCTGAAGTATGTGTTCCATGTTTCCTACGGTACGGAAACGGATTGGTCCCGGCCATCAGACGGCGGGATGAACTTACAGGTTTCCTTCCGGCATGCATCATCCGCAAGGATTAGCGTAATCGCGGACTGCGGATGAGATGCCGTATGTCAGACGAGGTGCCAGGACAGGCGGTGCAGGTCGCTGGGCCCGAATTCAGCGATGGCGTCACGGTGTGCGGCCGATCCATAGCCTTTGTTGTTGGCCCATTCGTAGGGCGCATATTGCGGCTGCGCGGCGAGTTCGACCATAAGCCGGTCTCGCGTGACTTTGGCGATGACGGCCGCCGTAGCCACGGTTGCGCAATGCCGATCGCCTTTGACTTTGCAGGTCACGTCCGCCGGAATTGGCACATCGGGTGCGTCGAAGGTGTTGAGTGCTTTGGTGATGTAGTCGTTCGGTCCGTCAAGAATCGCGCCGATTTTCAGATTATTCAACGCTTCCGATGATTCAGAAGACCCTGCGATTCCAGCAGATTCACCCCCGCCAACGCCAAGCTTGCGCTCCACTTCGGCGAGCGCCCGCAATGCGGCCACGCCGAGCGCGTATGAAATACCCCATTCGTCGATTTCCGTATTGGAGGCTGCTCCGACCGCCCATGCGGCGCACCATTGTTCAAGTTCGTCGAAGATGGCTTCGCGCTTGCGTTCGGTCAGCATTTTGGAATCGGCCACGCCTTTGGGCACTTCCAGCGGCGCAACTCCAGCCCCGCTAGCCCCGCCAGCAGCCTCAGCTTCAGCCCCATCAAGATCACCAGACTCGCCAGACTCACCACGCCCGGCAGACTCACCGCCGCGTACGCCGCTAAATCCGCCCAGATCGCGCGCCCAAATCGCCGCCGCACCAACCATCACCGGTCCCGCAAGCGACCCACGGCCCACTTCGTCGAAGCCGACGATCACGTCGTAGCCTTGCTCGGCAATCGCACGTTCCAAATCCAAGGTGGGAATTACGGAAACCGCCATCAGGCCGCGGATCCTTCCGGCACATCGGCGAAAACCTCATGGTGCGAGTCAAGTCCGCCAATGCGGTTCAACGGCCAATATTTCGCAAGCCCTACGCCCACGACGTCGGAAATGGGCACGAGCCCGTGCGAGGAATCGTTTTGATGGTAGCGTGAATCGGCGGAATTGGCGCGATTGTCGCCCATAACGAACACGTGTCCTTCGGTCACGGTCACGTTGAACGCGAATGAGCTGGGATCCACGTCGGGGCGAATGTATGCGCTTTCGTCAATCGCCACACCATTGATGGTGATCGGCTTACCTGGCCCTTCGCATGCCACGGTGTCTCCTGGCAATCCGATGAGCCGTTTGATGAGGTAGTCACCGCCGAGTTTGCTACTGTCTTCCTGCCGCAGCCAGTGGTCGGGGTCCTTGAACACCACCACGTCGCCGCGTTTCAGATCGAAGACTTTCGGGGTGAGTTTCGAGGTGATCACGCGGTCACCTGGTTCGATGGTGTTCATCATGGATCCGGAGGGAATCACGTAGAATCCGAGCAGGAAAATGCGTATCAGCAGCACGATAATAATAGGAATTCCGCACCAGACCAAGGTGTCGCGCAAGCCAAAGCTGTCGCCGCTATTGTTTTCTTCTTTGGCATGCCTCATACATGATTCCTTTATCGTCCGGTTTGCACACTGACCCCTATCATAGCGGCCAAGAATAGAAAAAGGCCCTCCGGCCGTAAGGCTGAGGGCCAATTTCACGCTTTATTTGCGATTGAAACTCACTTCTTGTCGGAGTTGTCGCGACGCTCGACGATGCGAGCGGCCTTACCGCGCAGGTTGCGCAGGTAGTACAGCTTGGCGCGACGCACGCGGCCCTTGCGGACCAGCTTGATGGAGTCGATGACCGGGGAGTGCAGCGGGAAGCGACGCTCCACACCGGTGCCGAAGCTGATCTTGCGCACAACGAAGGTTTCACGGACGCCGCCGCCCTGACGAGCGATCACAACGCCGGTGAAGGCCTGGATACGGGAGTTGTTGCCTTCCTGGATCTTCACGTTGACTTCAACGGTGTCACCCGGACGGAATGCCGGGATTTCCTCGGCCGGCTTCATGTGCTTGGCGTCAAATGCCTCAATAGCGTTAACCATTGTGTTTCCTCGAGTCGCCGCCGCATATCAGCGCACAGGTAAGGGCTTCACGATTTTTCAATTTCGTTCTGCCTCGTATGTTCTCCGCAGGTCTGCCTGCGAAGGATTGCCAATCCGCCGAAAATCACGGTAACTTGCGTTTGTGCAACATTCCGTTCAATCTTGCGATTGTTTTCGGCTGGACCCGAAGGGAATCAGGATTATGCGGCGTCCTGAATCCCGGCACAGCAATATTCAAAAATACCCCACCCGCCAGACCTTTTGAAGATGGCCAGGGGTAGCAAAAAGGGCTCTGCATCCCGTGCAGAGCCCTTTCGAAGGCTATTTAAGCCTTAGAGAAATCAGAACTTGCGATTTGCGCGGTAGAACTGGATCAGGGACTGAGTGGAAGCGTCCTGAGCGGCCAGTGCTTCGTCATCCTGGGAGATGGCCGGGGTGATCTGCTTGGCGAGCTGCTTGCCCAGTTCGACGCCCCACTGATCGTAGGAGTCCAGACCCCACACGGTGCCTTCAACGAAGGTGATGTGCTCGTACAGGGCGATAAGCTCGCCGAGTGCGAACGGGGTCAGTGCCACGCCGAAGATGGAGGTGGTCGGGCGGTTGCCGGTGAACACGCGGGCCGGAACGATCTCTTCCGGAGTGCCCTCTGCACGCACTTCGTCAGCGGTCTTGCCGAAGGCGAGAGCCTTGGTCTGTGCGAAGTAGTTGCCGAGGAACAGCTCGTGCACGTCCTGGTCGCCGTCCTTGGTCGGGTTCGGGGTGTTCACGAACGCGATGAAGTCGGCCGGGATCAGCTGGGTGCCCTGATGGATCAGCTGGTAGAAGGCGTGCTGGCCGTTGGTGCCCGGCTCGCCCCAGAAGATTTCGCCGGTTTCGGAGGTGACCGGGGTGCCGTCCCAACGCACGGACTTGCCGTTGGATTCCATGGTCAGCTGCTGCAGGTAGGCCGGGAAGCGGTGCAGGTACTGGTCGTACGGCAGCACGGCGTGGGATGCGACCTTGAAGAAGTTGCGGTACCACACGTTCAGCATGCCGAGCAGCACGACCACGTTCTTCTCGAACGGGGTGTTGGCGAAGTATTCGTCGATCTCATGGAAGCCGTGCAGGAACTCTTCGAAACGTTCCGGTCCGAACACCACGGCGAGGGAGGTGCCGACGGCTGCGTCCACGGAGTAGCGGCCGCCAACCCAGTTCCAGAAGCCGAAGGCGTTGGCCGGGTCAATGCCGAACTCAGCGACCTTCTCCAGGTTGGTGGAGACGGCGACGAAGTGCTTCTTGATGGCTTCGGCGTTCTTCTCGTCGGAGCCGTCGACTGCGCCGGCGGCCTTGAGGGCGTCGAGCAGCCAGGTGCGGGCTTCGCGAGCGTTGGTCAGGGTTTCCAGGGTGGTGAAGGTCTTGGAAACGACGATGAACAGGGTGGTCTCCGGGTCGAGGCCCTTGGTCTTTTCGGCCAGATCGTTCGGGTCGATGTTGGAGATGTAGCGTGCGGAGATGCCTGCGTCAGCGTACGGCTTCAGCGCTTCGTACACCATGACGGGACCCAGGTCGGAACCGCCGATGCCGATGTTGACGACGGTTTCGATCTTCTTGCCGGAAACGCCGGTCCATTCGCCGGAGCGAACCTTGTCGGCGAATGCGTAGATGCGGCCGAGCACTTCGCGCACGTCCTTGACGGTGTCCTGTCCGTCAACGATGTACTTGCCTTCGTCTTCGGCCGGGCGGCGCAGTGCGGTGTGCAGCACGGCGCGGTCTTCGGTGTTGTTGATGTGCACGCCGGTGTACATGGCCTTGGTGCGCTCGTCGAGCTTGACGGCCTTGGCGAGGTCTGCGAACAGCTGCAGGGTTTCCGGCTTGATCAGGTTCTTGGACAGGTCGAAGTGCAGGTCGCCCGCGTCGAAGCTCAGCTTCTCGACGCGCTCGGCGTCATCGGCGAACCACTGCTTGAGGCTGATGCCTTCGGACTGCAGCTCATCGTAGTGCTTCTGCAGTGCGGCCCACTCCGGGGTCTTGGTGGCGTCAACAGGAGGATTGATGGCCATGGTGTATAGGTCCTTTCATCATCACTATGAAGCGGATGCGATTGCGGCTTCTCTGCGGATTTCCGCGTGTCGCATTCCGTATCTCTTCACCTCACAAGATACTCACAAAAGAAGACAGAACAACACAAAAATATTTCCTGAGTTAACACATTCGCCAAGATTCGCAATATAGCGCGGTTCCGACAACCTTCCGTCTTCGACATGCGCATTTTCGACGATTACTGAAATCGTATGCATGGTTCCGGCGCAAGTCTTCGTAACACTTCCAAACATGTAATAAACGAAACGATCGCATTATGCAGTGAACGACAAGAAAACGGCACTGCAACTACCAGCAAGCAAGCATTCAACGACTTCGTGCTCTGCGGGGTCACAAACAATCTCCCGCACCCGGTAAAGATCTCCTTGCCGCTCTTATGCGAGCGCGACGAACAAGAAGTGAGCGCCGGTCATCAGCAGCAAACTGATAATCGCAGTAATCGACAGCGTAAAACCAGCAAGCTTCGCATTACCAAGCACCTTGTCGGTAAACAGCGTGGAAAACACTGCAATCGGCGCCAAACAACACATTGCAGCCGCCTCACGAATCTCAGCGCCAAACGGCAGCAGCAGCCAAGCCGCAGTAGCAAACGCAATACCAAACGGCAGTCGCCAGCCAATCACCTTCAACAACTGAAGCACATCCTGCTTGCCAGATGGCAAATCCATAAGCATGCCCACCATCAGCATTGCGCAGAACGAATTCGCGTTCGAAAGCGGCTGCACGAGCGCGGCAATAATGTCAGGAATCTTCACGTTAGCGAGCGTGAGAATAATCATCACCAAGTACGTGTCGAACGGAACCGAACCGAAGAAACCCTTGAACACGTTGCGGGCCAACGCCTTGCGGGCAAGACGTTTGGCATCCTTGTCTTTCGGCTTCACATACGGGAGCGTGGGCGCATTGCCCTGATACTGTTCGGTAAGCGGCATGCCAGGCTTGATGTGCAGCAGCGTTTGCGTCATCACATTCGTACCGGCGGCAACCATTACGCAATTGCCAATGTCGAACATGGCGGCGGGCACGATCGCGCCCGTGCCAAGAAACGCCTGCACCACCGGGAAACAGAAGCAGCCAACGTTGAAGCCGGAACCATTCAACATCATGAACGCACGGTTCTGCACCGGTCGGTGGCGGGACGTCAAGAAAACCACGACCGGCGGAATGAACGCAACAATCAGGCCGAACAGCGAAATCAACAGCATGCTGGAATCATGCGGATTCGTAGCAAACGAATAGACGATCGCGCCTGGCAGCACCAGATTGAAAATAATGGTCTGCATAATGCGGTAATCGCGATCTTCGAACAGGCCGGCACGTTTGAACAAGTATCCGGCGAGAATAATCAGCAGTAGCGCAACAGGCTGAATCAGCGCAGACACGACACTCCCCTAATCCCTAATCATCTCTTTCTCTTCCTACCCGAAGCCATCTTAGGAGCATCCCCTGCCACCAAGCCACCCATCACCGTCCTGTTTCTTCCACCCACTGGAAGAAACACTCCGCTCACGCGCCCCTCAGCGTCCCAATTCCTCCACCCGCTGGAAGAATTCACCCGCAAACAAGCTCCCCAACGTCCCAAATCCTCCACCTACTGGAAGAATCCACCCGCAAACAAGCTCCCCAACGTCCCAAATCCTCCAGTCAGTGGAAGAATTGGGACGCAAACGGGCAAAATGTTTTCAACATGTTCTCAAAAAGGCTTATTGAGTGGACTACAATGACCAAGAACTGGCGGAATTCCGCCGTTTTCTGAAAGTGCGCGAGATGGGACTTGAACCCACACGTCAAAGACACAGGAACCTAAATCCTGCGCGTCTACCAATTCCGCCACTCGCGCAAGTAGCCATATCGGGGCGAAACGCTCCTGATACGCGAAACCCTAGATGCTTTCACATCTAGGGCGCTGGAGCCACTTGACAGAATCGAACTGTCGACCTGCTCATTACGAGTGAGCCGCTCTACCGACTGAGCTAAAGTGGCAATGCCCGGAAGCACACGCCATCCGCGCACAAGACATAAAGCGTACCAGAAAGTCTCACCCCACGCAAATCCGCGTCGCGCCAAGCATGACTGAAACCCCCTAAAGCTAGTGGCGCAGGAGTTTGTGGGCCAAATCGCTCACGCCGTAGCGCAGCTTGCTCACCGGAAGCGTGAATTCGCCCGGCAGTTCCTCAACGTAGCCGTTGAAGCCCTGCTTGAACTCGAGCACGCCGCGTCCATCGTCTTCCGGATCGTCGAACACTCCCGAAATGCCATAGAAGTTGTACCGCGTCACTCCGCGTTCCAAGCAACGCGACATCATCTCATGCTGTAAGGCGGTGGGCGCGTAGAACTTGGCGTAACGATCGTCGGATCCGCTGGAGAAATACACCAGCTCGCGTTCATGCCACATGAACAGACCTACGGCGACCGGCACCACCTCGCCATCACGAGCGATGCGCTCGTTCGCATCCTCAATGCGGCGACGTGCGGACTCCACATTCTTCTGAGCCGTATCGAGCTTCTTGCGCACATCATCCGGGTACTTCGTATGCTCAAGCGAACGCTCCAAGCGTTCCACGTCTTTCGAGAACTTCGCCAGCTTTTCCTCCCAGGATTGCAAATAGCGGTCAAGATGCACTTCCGCCACCATGAACTCGGCCTTGTCTCCAAACGCATCATATACGCGTTCGAAGTAATCAAGGCTACGGTTGGCGAAATGCTGGCGTTCGCTACTCAGCTCGCAAATATCGTGGAACACGTTCAGCTCACCGCGATTCAGGCGTCGAACCTCCACGCCGCTGTTCCGCGCGATCTTGACGTTACGACGCGTGTTCTTCGCATACGAAGCGAGCAGCTCGCCGGCGTTCGAGAACTCTCTCAAGTCCTTGACGTAATTCCAACGGTTCATCAGGGCATCGTATCCACGGGTAAAGCCAGCATGCTTCCAACCCAGCCGCTCGTACTCCCGCACCATCTCATCATTGGGTTCGGCCATGGCCTTGCCTTGCGAATCACGAACGCAATACACCTGGTTGGGCCAGCACGTCAGGCTGATGGCGTGAACCTGTTCGGCAGCCTCGCGCAAACCTTCGGTCAACGCGGTCATCTGCTCTCTGTTATTCCCATTGCACAACGGGCCAAGCCATAACGAGCCTTCCACGCCGAAACGCCCTTGCGAAAAAGCCACCAACGCGCCAGCCACCGGAGCATCGTGCGAATCCACCAATCCGACGTATTGCGTTTGCATGCCGTCGGACTGAGCCAATGCCGCCATTTCGGAAGTCTGCTGGAATCCGCCGTATCTGCTCGCGGCGGAAAGCTCATCAAACTCACTACCGCTCAGCTCGCGCACATTCCATTCAGACGATTCTTGCTCTTGTTCCTCACTCGCATTCACTTCGCGCATCACGATCCGTAACTACCTTTCACTATCCCAACTGGCTAAAATCCCTTTTCACCAAAAGCGATAACCTAGTCCGGCCTACAGTCGCCGTCAACAGCGTTCACATAACCCTCGCGCACCTATAAGCCCCCACCCAGAATCCTCCAAGCGGAAGGTGAGCTAATAGCTAGTGGCGCAGGAGTTTGCGGAGGGCGGTCTTGAGTTTGAAGGTCAGCGGGCGTACGGGAAGCACGAATGAGCCCATGAGTTCCTCGACGTACCCGTTGAAGCCTTGCTTGAATTCGAGTACGCCACGACCCTCATCTTCCGGATCGTCGAACACGCCGTTGATGCCGTAGAAGTTGTAGCGGGTCACACCGCGTTCCACACACAAATGCAGCATGGCATCATGCTGAATGAGCGCGGAAGCGTAGAACGGCTTGTACTTTTCCACACTGCCTGAGAACAGATACACCGTTTCACGAGCGTGTTCCACGAATAGGGATGCTGCCGCCGGAAGCACGTCACCATCTTTGGCATACTCGGCCGCTTCAGCCAAACGCTTTTCCGCCGCCTCAAGGTTGCGGGACTCTTCCCCTAACTGGCGTTCCGTTTTGGTGGTCGGATGCTCATCGTATTTGGTCTGCAGCGTATCGACCTTCTTCCGCAAGACATCGCGCTTGGATTCCATGTCGGCAATGTATTCGCCGATGTGAATCTGCGCCACCATGAAGTGGGCTTTGCTGCCATAGGCTTGCTTGAACTTGCGGAAGTAGGCTTCACCGCGATATTCGAAATTACGGCGTTCGGCGGTGGCCTGCTCGATGTCGGCAAACACCTGCAGCTCGTCTTCGCCTAGCTCGCGCACATGCACGCCCATGGATGCGGCACGTTTCACGCTCCACTGCGTGCGCTTGTCATACGACTTGAGCAGTGACTTTTCGTCGGTAATGCCAGTCAGGTCTTTCAGGTAACGCCAGCGCGGCACCGCAGTGTAGCCGATGGTGAAGCCGTCATGCATGAAGCCGAGGTTTTTCAACGTTTCTACGGCATCATCAGCAGGAGCACCACCTTGGTCGGCTGGCAGTTCGCCGCCACGCGAGTCATGCAGGCAGTATGGCATTTCCGGCACGATTTCCATCTGTGCGGAACCTTTCGCCTTCGCGTGCTGCTTGAGTTGGGTCATGAAATATTCGGTCAATTCGCGATCGCGATAGTCACATAAGGGGCCGTCGTGCACCACACTGAAGGTGGAAAGGCGACTGTGATGCGTTTCGAACAGCGCTCCCGCAACGATTGTGCCGTTTTCTTGAACGCCAAGGTATTCCACTTCGATCCCTTGGCCGGCACGCAGACGGCCTGCGGCAGAGGTCTGTTGAAAGTTGCCGTCCGCGTGATGTGCGGAAAAATCGTCAAACGCCTCCGGACTCAACGTAACCAGAGAAAATGCTCGCATGTAATCCTACCCCTTCATGCTGGTTGATTACGAGATTGATTGCCGTACGCAACCAGCATGATGGTAGCACGAGTCAAAGGACGGTGATTTCGGTAGGGATTACCGGGTCGCCCTTCATGAGGCTTTGCGCGCCGATCGGCAGTTCGGCCAGCGCCTGGGCGCGGTAATTATGCGCGTTGACGATGGCCTCGTGTCCCTGATAATCGGAGTTGATTTCGCCGTTGCTCACGTAGCCGACCAGCAGATCCTTCCAGCCTTCTTCCGGCTGATAGGCGGCCAGCTGCTCTTCGGAGCCGGAAATCACATGTTCGCAGTCGGCCAGCGAATACTCGTACGAACGGAAGGCGAGCTTGCGGCCCGGAACCGTGGCCTTGTCCTTCGACTTCTTGGCCACCGGCTGCATGTCACCAGCGGAATTCTCGCGTTCAGTCAGCTTGTACACCATCGCACAGGTCGGAGCGCCCGATCCGGTGACGAGCATGGTGCCCACGCCATACGAATCGACCGGCGCGGTCTGCAGCGAAGCGAGCGCATACTCGTCCAAATCGTTGGTAACGGTGATCTTCGTGTTGGTAGCGCCCAACGCATCCAGCTGGTTGCGCACGCGCTGCGCCAACGACGCCAGATCGCCGGAATCGATGCGCACGCCGCCCAATTCGGGTCCGGCCACGTCAACAGCTGTCTTCACGGCCTCTTCAATGTTGTACGTGTCAACCAACAGTGTGGTGTTCTTGCCGAGCGCGGCAATCTGCGATTCAAACGCGCTGCGCTCATCATCATGCACCAGCGTGAAGCAGTGCGCGGCCGTGCCGATGGCATTCAAGCCATACATTTGCGCGGCCAGCAGATTGGCCGTGCCCTTGAATCCGCCCACTATCGCAGCACGGGCAGCGGCAACGGCGGCCCACTCGTTCGTACGGCGCCCGCCCATATCCATGCACGGGCGATCCTTCGCGGCGCTGACCATGCGGGACGCGGCCGACGCGACCGCGGAATCGTAATTCAGAATGCTCAGCAACAGCGTTTCCAGCAGCGTGCACTCGCCGAACGTGCCTTCGACTTGCAGAATCGGCGAATTCGGGAAGAACATCTCACCTTCGCGATATCCCTTGATCGAACCGGAAAAATGGAAATTCTCAAGCCATTTGATAGTTTCGGGGCCCACTACTTTGCGATCTGCAAGGAATTTCAGATCATTATCGTCAAGATGGAAATTTTCAAGCGCGTCAAGAATACGACCTTGGCCGGCGGCCACCCCATAGTGGCGGCCAAGCGGCAGATGACGGGTGAAAATCTCGAATACGCACTTGCGATTGGCGGTGCCGTCCCTCAGGCACGCGTCAAGCATGGTGTATTCGTACATGTCGGTCATGAGTGCAGGTGAATAATCCAGCATTTCCAAAGCCTTTCTGACTTTTGGTGAAACTGACCATAAGTGTAGGCCTCGCCGTGGCCAAGCACAGGTTTTCGTTCCATCATACGTGCTTGCATGCCTGTATTACGTGAGACAAACGTGAGATGCGCGCAAATTCGGGCACGACGCAAATTGGGATAAGCAAATTGAGGTGCAGCAAGAGGCGAGTTCAAGACGGAAAGACGGGTTTTCGGCTGGTGATACTGTTTTTTCGGAAAATACAAACGATTGTTGATCGTGTGATCAATCGAAAGCAGAGAAATCAGCGATGGTAGCGATTAAAGACTTGTTGGGCGAAACGATGATTCGTACGGACGGACGCAAGGTGGATGAGCTGCGTCCGGTGCGCATCACCCGTCATTTCACGGATGTTCCGGAAGGATCCGTGCTTGTGGAATGCGGCAATACGCGAGTAATGTGCACGGCCACGTTCACCGCAGGCGTGCCACGTTGGCGCAAGGACTCCGGCTTGGGCTGGGTCACCGCGGAATATGCGATGCTGCCGCGAGCCACTGCAGACCGCACCGATCGTGAATCCGTGCGCGGCAAGATCGGCGGACGCACGCATGAGATCAGCCGACTGATCGGTCGCTGCCTGCGTGGCGTGGTTGATATGAAGGCACTCGGCGAAAACCAGGTGCAGATCGACTGCGACGTGCTGCAGGCCGACGGCGGCACCCGAACAGCGTCGATCACCGGCGCATATGTGGCGCTCGTGGACGCCATGCGCTGGGCCGAGAAGCACAAGCACATCAGGTCCGCCGAGCGCGTGATCAAAGACAGCGTTTCCGCCGTGTCCGTAGGCGTGATCGATGGCACACCGATGCTTGACCTGCCGTACATCGAAGACAGCAAGGCCATGACCGACATGAACGTGGCCATGACCGGTTCCGGCGAATTCATTGAAATTCAGGGCACTGCCGAACACCGCCCGTTCAACCGCGCCGAGTTGAACGCGCTGCTTGACCTGGCGGAAAAGGGCAACAAGGAACTGCAGGCCGCACAGCAGTCCGCGCTCGCACAGGACTGAAGGCTGCAAGTCGGACGTAAGCCGACCGCAGGCTGGCCTCGCAAACCAATCGTAGGTTAGGCAAGTCAGGGCACGTCAAACGCACGTCAGGCAAGCCGACATCAACGAAGCAACGAACAGCAACGAAAGGAATCGGAACGTGAGAATCATCGTCGCAACGCATAACGAGGGCAAACTCGTTGAAATCAACCGCATTCTGGAAGATTGCCTGGGTGCGGACGCGGATCAGGTGGAGCTGGTGTCGGCCGGTTCGCTGAATCTGCCGGATCCGGTGGAAGATGGCGTGACCTTCCAAGAGAACGCACTGCTCAAGGCCCGTGATGTGGCCGCACGTACGGGCTGCCCGGCAATCGCCGACGATTCCGGTCTGATTGTGGACGTGATGGGCAATGCCCCCGGCATTCTTTCCGCACGTTGGGCGGGCAAACATGGCGATGACAAAGCCAACAACGCGCTGCTGCTCGCGCAGATCGCCGACATTCCGGATGCCAAGCGTACCGCGCGTTTCCGTTGCGCGGCCGCGCTGGTGGTGCCGCAAACCGAAGCAGGCGCAGGCGCCGATGGTCGTTATGCGATCGCTCAGGAAATCGTGGAAACCGGCGAAATGCCGGGCGTGCTGTTGCATGAGCCTCATGGCGAGCATGGATTCGGCTACGACCCGCTGTTCGTGCCCGACGATCAGCCGGCGCGTGCCGTCGAAGCCGGCGAGAAGCTCACGTCCGCGCAGATGGAACCGGCCGAAAAGAACGCCATCTCCCATCGCGGCAAGGCGTTGCGCGCCCTGCTGCCATCCGTGGCCACTCTGCTGAAGTAGGGCTGAAACGAGTCGCAGCAGTCTCTATTAGACGTTCTGCTAGGTGTTCTAAAGGTGTGGAACTGTAGTTTGCGGTTCCACACCTTTTATTTTCCGCTTTTCGCCAACTGGGCGTCACCGCCCTTCGCCAACCAGTCTTCACTGATCTTCGTCAGTCCACCGAACTTCACCGATCGTCGGCGCGAAAATCCTTGCCATCATAATTCGCCCAATCCGGGTATGGCGCCCCCGTTTCGATGCTGTGCTGAATATCGCGATACAAGTGCAGTTTGCGCAACACATGCATGTACGCCTCTTCCAGCGCGGCCCGCTGTTTCAAAATCGCTTGATGCCGCGATTCCAACAATTCCAGCATGTCCGCAATGTGCGCACGCTCGTCTTTTTCGTATGCGAAGAAGCGTTTGAGTTCATCGATGCTCATGCCCGCATGTTTGAAGCAGGCGATCGCCTCGAGCCGCCCGATATGCGAGTCGGTGTACACGCGTCGCCCCGCATCGTCGCGCTCCACGTCGCACAGCAGCCCCTGATCCTCGTAATAGCGCAAGGTTGACGTCTGCACATGGAATCGTTGCGCGACTTCACGAATCGTATATGTTGCCATTCCCCTTCTCATTTCTACGATTTTCTAGGTTTTTCTAGCGATTTTGCGATTCCTTGCGATTGTCAATCATCGGAAAACACACTATCGACGATACTTGCATTCAAGTTTACTTGAAGTGCGACGATAGTATCGTCGACAAACTTACGACATGCGACAACTCAAGCAACACAGCGCACAGCGGAATACGCAGAGTTTTCAAGGAGGAACCATGCTTGAACCGACCACCGTCTACACGCCGTCACCCGCTCGATACGATTCCATGACCTACAATCATGTGGGCGAGAGCGGCCTGAAACTTCCAGCGGTTTCGCTCGGCTTTTGGCATAATTTCGGCGATATCACGCCGTACGCCACTATGCGTGACATCGTGTTCACCGCATTCGACAACGGCATCACACATTTCGATCTCGCCAACAATTACGGTCCCGAGCCGGGCAGTGCGGAAAAGAACTGCGGCCGTCTGCTGCGCGAATATTTCCATCATCATCGCGACGAACTGATCATCAGCACCAAAGCCGGCTACGAAATGTGGCTCGGCCCCTACGGTGATCTCGGCAGCCGCAAATATCTACTCGCCTCGCTCGACCAAAGCCTCGAACGCCTCGGTCTCGACTATGTCGACATTTTCTACCATCACCACATGGATTCCTCCACGCCGCTCGAAGAAACCATGGGCGCGTTGGCAACCGCCGTGCAAAGCGGCAAGGCACTCTACGTGGGCCTGAGCAATTACGATGGTCCGACGCTGGAAAAGGCCACCGCGATCCTCGATGAGCTGCATGTGCCGTTCATCATCAACCAGAACCGTTACAGCATTTTCGACCGCACCGTGGAACGCAACGGATTGAAGAAAACCGCCAAAAAGCTTGGCAAAGGTCTTATCACGTTCTCGCCGCTCGAACAGGGCCTGCTCACGAACCGCTATCTCAACGGCGTGCCCGCAGACAGCCGCATCGCACACGACGGCCGCTTCCTGCAGGAAAGCGCGTTGACGCCGGAACGCCTGCAGCAGATCCGCGACCTGAACGATCTTGCCGCCGAACGCGGGCAGACGCTTGCCGAAATGGCGCTCGCCTGGCTGCTGCACGACGGTTACGTGACCTCCGTGCTTGTCGGCGCTTCCCGCCCGCAGCAGCTGCTCGACAATATCGGCGCGTTGAAGAACACCACGTTCAGCGATGAGGAATTGCGTCGCATCGACGAAATTTCGTTGCGCTAAACGCGAATATTTCAAAACGGCAAGCTGACAATAAAACGCGACAGCAATAAAAATCTGCCGAGACAATCTCAATCATCGAAAAACAATTTCGATATAGAGACCATCTCGGCAGTTTTTTTATATGTAATCGTGTTCGGCAATCTTCAGAAATTTCAACGAAATTCCAAGATCACCATACGATGAAAGAGATAAAAAACGATTAGAAATTGGAATTCATCATTTCGTCGTAGATACGCTTGCAATCCGGACATACCGGGAACTGCGAAGGATCACGCTTCGGCACCCACACCTTGCCGCACAACGCCACCACCGGGCGTCCGGTGCGACGGGACTCGGCAATGCGATCGCGCGACACATAATGGGCGAAACGATCCGCATCGCCGTTGCCGCCATCATCAAGCTTCGTCTCCTCTTCGGGGCGTTCCAGCACCGCAGTGCCAGTACCCGCGTCGGGATTGGAAAGCGGCGAGACCGGGTCGGCCTCGTCAATGAAGCCGTCGCGATCATCGAACATCGAACATGCCATAATCAACTCCTCAAATACGCCGCAACCGCGGCACCACTGCCTCCATCATAGCCATGGAAACCCACATATTCGCCGACACTTCGCGTAATTTCACGCAATCGCGGTACGCTTGAAGCTATGACAATTGCAGTTTGCCCCGGGTCGTACGACCCAGTGACCGCCGGACATTTGGACGTCATCGAACGTTGCGCGCGTTTTTTCGATGAAGTGCATGTCGTAGTGGCGGTGAACGCGGCGAAAACACCGATGTTTTCCGAAGAGACCCGCGTTGAGATTATCCGTAAGGCGCTTGAAGAGCGGAATTGCCGCAATATCAAGGTTGCTTCAACAACCGGACTGATTACCGACTATTGCAAGAAGGTCGGTGCGACGGTTATCGTGAAGGGGCTTCGGCAGAATGGCGATTATGAAGCCGAGTTGGGTATGGCGCTGGTCAATCGCAAGCTTGCCGACGTGGAAACGCTGTTTTTGCCGGCGGCGCCCGATTTGGAACATATCTCCAGTTCGATCGTGAAAGATGTGGCACGTCACGGCGGCGATGTGACCGGCATGGTGCCTGATTGCGTGATTCCGCTACTCGGAGAAGCGCTCAATAATGAAAAGAGGGCATGATGGGTGAAGAAACGAATGCGTACGATCCGGCCGGCAGCCAGTTTGACGACGACGTGACCGCCGAACGCCCGACCGATCGGGCGGCCCAATCCGGTCAGAAGGCACAAGCCACGGCACGCGCCGCCGAGCCGGTCAAACCGTTGATTTCCATGTCTGATCTGCCGGATTTACGCAACACGTTCAATCCCAACGCGCCGCTGGACGATTCCAACGATTTGAGCCGCGACGAATTCACCACCGTGTACGACATTATCGACAAACTCGAATCGGCATTGGACGAAGCGAAACCGATACTGTTCTTCCCCGGCAGCGTGCGCGTCGACCGCGACGAATTCACCGAACAGCTCGACCAGTTGAAGAAAATGATGCCGGTGCAGCTGGAACGCGCCTCGGCGTTGATGCGTGAGTCGGAACGACGTTTGGAAAGCGCGCAAACGCAAGCCAACGCCATCGTCGCTTCGGCGCAATCGCGTGCGGCAGACACGATACGTGAGGCCAACGAGCAGGCGCAATTCCTCGCCGGGCAGGAAAACGTGACCGAACTGGCCCGGCAGAAGGCGCGTGCTATTCTCGACCAAGCGCAAGCCAGGGCCGACCATCTCACGCAGGGAGCCGACAAATACTGCACCACGGTGATGGAAACGCTGCAACAGCAGCTCGGCAAGCTTGGCAACGACGTGCAGGCGGGATTGAACGTACTGTATGATCGCCAGCGCGAAGCGAGCACGCATGTGCCGCATCTTGACGCAAACGACTATCCGGAAAGCTGAATGGAAGGCTGAACATGGCACGTATCGAAGATTCCCCGTGGGCGATTTCCGTGGCGCAGGTCGCCTCGCGAGCCGGGCAAAGCAAGGAGATCGACGCAACGTTCCCCGCACCGAGCGGCATCGGCGATGAGATCGTCGGCGTTGAGGAGGGCGCGGATGTGACCGTTGTCGGCTCGTTCGACTCCATTGTCGACGGCCTGATTTTCAACGCCCGCATCAGCGCCCCCGTGCACGCCGAATGCACCCGCTGTCTGAAACCGATCAAGCGCGATTGGACGGTGAACGTCACTTCGTTCTTCCCATATGAAGACAAGTCCGCAAGCGTTGCGTCCGGCAAGGGCGGCAAAAACGGCAAGGGCGGCGTCAAGGAAGAGGAAGTCGACATTATCGCCGGCGAAGACGAGTCGGAGGATTCGTATCCGCTGCTTGAAGGCGGATCCTGGGCCGATATTGAGACGCTTCTGCGCGACACGTTGGTCGAGGAACTGCCGTTGCAGCCGCTGTGCAAGCCTGATTGCTTGGGATTGTGCTCTCAGTGCGGCGCCGATCTGAACGAGGATCCGGACCATCATCACGATGTGACCGATATTCGTTTCGCCGCTTTGGAAGGCTTGAAGGCCCGGCTGGAAGGCAACGAGTAAGGTCCATCCGGGTGCTGGCAGGGCTGATTTTGCTCGGTTTTTGCAATTTGTACGGAGCACAAGTTAAGATACTGAACGCTTAAGCTCAATCGTTCGAACGAAACAGAGGAAACACAATGGCACTGCCTAAGTACAAGACCTCGCGCGCGAATACTCATTCTCGCCGCGCAAACTGGAAGGCCAAGGCCGCCCAGACCGTTACCTGCCCGAACTGTGGCGCTCCGGCGCTGCCGCACATGGCCTGCCCGAGCTGCGGCGCCTACCGCGGCCGCGTGTACCGCGAGGCTGTCCGCTCCATCCACACCAAGTGAGTGGCTGCCGAGTAACGGCATGAAGCATTGAAACCCTGCCATCGACGGGTGGCAGGGTTTTGTATATTTCAGGCTGCGCACTTGGCCATATGCATTCGTATGCACCCGACCATCTCACCTCGCATCCGCCAAGTATCGCATCCACCTAGTATCCGCGCATTTCCCTGCATTTCCGCCTCGACATGGGCGGAGAGTAGACTGAACGGGATCGTTGTTTGCATAGCAATCGGCCAGATTCGCTGGCTGGTTGCCACGTACGCAACGTCCCGAACAGCGCGGCGAGCTTCGCCGTCGCATACCCACTACGAAACCGAGGACGATTATGACCCAGAACAACGCCGACGCATCCGCCGTTTCCGAAGGCGAGATGACCGCCAACGCACTGCTTGAAGCGCTCGGCACCACGCTCGAACCCGACCTGCTGGTCGAAGCGCTCACCCACCGCTCCTTCTCGCACGAGAATCCGGGCGCAAAAAACTACGAACGTTTGGAATTCCTTGGCGACGCCGTGCTTGAGCTCGTCTCCACGGAAACCCTGTACAAGGCGCACCCCGACATGAACGAAGGGCAGCTTGCGAAAATGCGCGCGAAAGCCGTTTCCGAGGAATCCTTGAGCAAAATCGCTCGCGAAAAGCTCAATGCAGGCCCGTACATTCTGCTCGGTCATGGCGAAAGCGATCAGGGCGGCGCTGATAAAAGCTCGATTCTGTGCGATATCGTCGAATCGTTGATCGGTGCGACGTTCATTCAGCATGGCATTGACGAGGCACGTCGCGTTGTGCATCATCTTGTTGACGAAACGCTTGCGGAAGTCGCGACGGAAGGCCCAGCCCTCGATTGGAAAACCTCGCTTACCGTCAAAGCGCATGGCATGGGCTTCGGCGAACCGCGCTACCAGATGTCGGTTTCCGGTCCGGAATATGCGCAAGTGTTCACTGCGAACGTCATGCTGGGCGAAAGCGACGAAATCATCAGCACCGGCACAGGCACCAGCAAACGCAAGGCGCAACTCGCCGCAGCCGAAGAAGGTTGGAAGGCACTGGACAATCGCAAGCCTGAAGCACAAAACGTCCGTAAGCATCGCAAACATCATCACAAGCACAGCGGCAACGAAAGTAACGGCAGCAACGGCGAAAACACCAGTAAGTAGTCGCAGGTAGATAAAAAGCAGCTACGAATCCGCCCTCTCATACCGCCGCGGAACGCAATACGCCAGAATATGGCACGAATCCGGCATATTCTCCTGTCAGCCGATAGCATAGACTGATTACTAGCGAAGGATTGCGATTCGCAAGTCGCCACAAGCGATTGCGCCGCTTTCCGATGATGGGGTTCGGCTGATTGCGTGCACCGAAACGCGGCAGCATACCCCTGTAAGAAAGTTCCACGAGCGAATATGAGAGGGAACATGGTGTTACCTACGCCCCTGCAGGCATTCAGCGGCATGCCCAAGGCAGCCGCAACCACTGAAAAGCAGACCATTGTTGACGGCGAGAAGATGACCGGCGCCGAAGCGCTGGTACGTTCGCTGGAAGATCTGGGCGTCAAGGATGTTTTCGGCGTTCCAGGCGGCGCGATTCTGCCGGTATACGATGCAATCAATGATGAAACCAGCTTCCGTTTTGTGCTGATGCGCCACGAACAGGCCGCAGGTCATGCGGCTGAAGGCTATGCCGTATCGACCGGTCAGGTCGGCGTGTGCATCGTCACGTCCGGCCCGGGCGCCACGAACATGATCACCCCGATCGCCGACGCGAACATGGATTCCGTGCCGATGGTGGTCATCACCGGCCAGGTCGGCGTGAACGCCATTGGCACCGACGCCTTCCAGGAAGCCGATATCGTCGGCGCAACCTACCCGGTGGTCAAGCACTCCTATCTGGTCACGCGTGCGCAGGACATTCCGCGTGTGCTGGCTGAAGCGCACTATGTGGCACGTTCCGGCCGCCCTGGTCCGGTGGTGGTCGACGTCACCAAAACCGCACAGACCGGCGATATGTACTATTCGTGGCCGCAGCGCATGATTCTGCCCGGCTACAACCCCACCACGAAGGCGCACGGCCGTGTGCTTTCCGACGCTGCGAAGCTGTTCGAGCAGTCGTACCGTCCGGTGCTGTATGTGGGCGGCGGCGCGGCACGTTCCGATGCCGGCAAGCTCGTGCAGGAGCTGGCGGAAGTCACGAACGCTCCGATCGTCACCACGCTGCCCGCACGCGGTGTTGTGCCTGATTCCGATCCGAAGGTGCTTGGCATGCTTGGCATGCATGGCACGATTGCCGCTACCGGTGCCGTGCAGCGTTGCGATCTGCTTGTTGCGATCGGCGCTCGTTTCGACGATCGTGTAACCGGCAAGCTTGACGCTTTCGCTCCGGGTGCACGTGTGATTCACATTGATATCGATCCGGCGGAAATCGGCAAGAACCGTCAGCCGGATGTGCCGATCGTTGGCGATGTGGCAACCGTGCTGAAGGATCTCATTCCGGAAATCAAGCGCGAGCAGGCCGTGCATGGCAAGCCTGACACTTCGCATTGGTGGGAGATCATCAACGATTGGCGTGAAAAGTACTCGATCAAGTGGGATGAGCCGACCGATGGTTCGCTCGCTCCGCAGTGGGTCATCAAGCAGCTTTCCGACCTGGCTGATTCTGACACGATTTGGGTTACCGGTGTGGGCCAGCATCAGATGTGGGCCACGCAGCTCATCGATTTCGAGAAGCCGCATTCTTGGCTGAGCTCCGGCGGCCTTGGCACCATGGGTTACGGACTGCCGGCCGCCATCGGCGCTCGTGTCGGTTCCGAACGTTTCCATGAGGGCGAGAAGCCGGTGTGGCTGATTGACGGCGACGGTTCCTTCCAGATGACGTCTGAAGAGCTGGCGACCGCGTTCCACGATCACACGCCAGTCAAGATCGCGCTGCTGAACAATTCCGTGTATGGCATGGTTCGTCAGTGGCAGACCCTGTTCTACGGCGAGCATTATTCCGCCACCAATCTGATGGATGGAGAGAATACGCCGGAAATCGTGGATGTTCCTGATTTCGTGAAGCTTGCCGAAGCGTACGGTTGCATCGGCATGCGTGCGTTCACGGAAGAAGAAGCCATTGAGGCGATCAAGAAGGCCAACGAAATCAACGATCGCCCGGTGCTTATCGACTTCCGCGTGTGGAAGGACGCTATGGTGTGGCCGATGGTCGCAGCTGGCGATTCCAACGACAATGTCACCTATATGCCCGGAATCAAGCCGCTGCAGCGCCCGAAGGCCGCTGCCGACAACGAGTAAACGAGTAAGTAGTAAGGAAGGGTCTACCAATGTATCCTGCATCTCAGCCGGGTTCCAAGCGCCATACGCTTTCCGTGCTCGTAGAGAACCGTCCGGGCGTGCTGGCACGTATTGCCGGCCTGTTCGCCCGTCGTGCGTTCAACATCAACTCGCTGTCCGTCTCCCCCACCGAGCGTCCTGACATTTCGCGTGTCACGGTGACCGCCGATGTGGATGAGGTGCCGCTCGAGCAGATCATCAAGCAGCTCAACAAGCTGCTGCATGTGTTGAAAATCGTGGATTTGGATCCGAACACCACTGTGGAGCGCGAACTGGTGCTTATCAAGGTAACTGCCGACGAATCCAACCGTTCCGACGTGCTTGAGATCGTGCGTCTGTTCCGCGTGCGCGTGGTCGATGTGAATCCGGAATCGCTGACCATCGAAGCCACCGGTGCCGAAGGCAAGATTGATGCGCTGCTGGGGCTTTTGGAGCATTACGGCATTATCGAGCTGGTTCGTTCCGGCGCGGTCGCAGTGACGCGCGGTCCGAAGGCCTTGAGCGAAAAGGTGCTCGGCTCCGAAATCACCGGTCGCTGATCCAATCAGCCTAATTTCAAACCTACAGGGCTTTCCCGTTTCAACGCGGGACAGCCCTTTTTGTTGTCAGATCTGCGATATTCAGAAAATATCTGATCATTGGAGTCATGCCAGCTGCAGTAGCATCTTTTGCGCAAAACAACAGTCTCATAGACGTTCGCCAGGCGCAAGAAGATATCAAACAAGGTTCATCGAGCGCTTAATAATGTGTTGGCAGAGGAAAGTTATCACCTTCACCAAGGATTAGTTTTCGGCCCCGGCAACATCGAAACCGATCACAACATCACCTACTACCCCATCTACCTAATCAGCAAGTTTTACAACAACTAGCCCAGTAGCATTTCATCGTGATGTCACAAACTATGATGATGGCAGGACGATAGGGAGCGTTATGACTGAAATTATTCATGATGGGGTTCTTTTACTTCATATACGGAAACAACAAGATCCGTATTGCCGATATTGATAATGGACAATGAGGTGGCATCTGGGAAATTCTTCGCCGGGAGAGAGATCGTTTCTATTCCGTTAGATGTACAGGCCTCCCTAGTGGTTAGGGTGTGTGGCTGTCCATCTTTGTAGAGAACAAGCGAATAAGGAGCCTGCTCCTTCTGCTTACACATGGAGATGACATAATACATATTGCTGTCATCAACTGTTTTTGTAAATGGAATAGCATCATCGCCATGTACGGATTTCGCACCCAACTTGTTTACTAGAACCAGTTTGCCCGAGCTATTGAGATCATCGACGGCGACACGATCCAGAGCGTCCACAGTAAATGCTTTATATGCCTGTTTTGCGGCATCATCATTCTCGCTGCCGCTCTGTACGGAGCCATCACCGAAACTTTCATGTGCAGCTTTCGTGCAGCCAACGCATGACCACAACAACAAGCTGGACAACAAGCAACAGGCGCTTCTTCGCATCACTTGATTCATAAGGCACCTCCATTGGTCTCTCCGACAAGAACAGCTAAGGTTTCCTGCAATAACAAGAATATGACATTGGCACATGGAATGCCACGCATCGCTGTCGCACGAATGGCCAACATTCACCGGAAACGCTGGAGGAGCTGCGCCGCCGCCACAACATGCACACCCTGTCCGGTAATTGACGCGGGCGATACGAATGCTACTCGAGCTGTTCGGAGAGTTCCATCCATTCGAGTTCAAGTTCTTCGGACTCGTCGGTGACGGCTTGAAGCTGGTCGTTGAGCTTGCCTAGGCCCTCGTAGTCGCTGGGGTCGTGCGCGGCCATCTGCTGTTCAAGGTCGGCTTTCTGATCCTCAAGTTTGGCGAGTTTGCGCTCGATTGCCGATACGCGCTTGGAGGCTTCGTGAAAGGCCTTGCCGGAAAGTTTCGGCGTAGAAGGCGCGGAAGATGCGGTTTCAGCAGTCGCAGACCCACTTGCGGAGTTGCCTGCGGTGCCTTCGGTCGTGGAACCGGCAGTCCCAGCGGAACCGCCCTTCTTGCCTTTGCCGGCACCTGCCTTTTCGTCCGCAAACGGATTCTTGCCGTTCTTGATGGCCTCAGTCATGTCCAGATAATCCTGCACGCCACCGGGCAGGTGGCGCACCTTGCCGCCGATCAGCGCGAACTGCTGATCGGTGACGCGTTCGAGCAGATACCGGTCATGGGAGACGACGATCAGAGTTCCCGGCCAAGTGTCGAGCAGATCCTCCATCACGGCGAGCATGTCGGTGTCGAGATCATTGCCGGGCTCATCCATGATGAGCACGTTCGGCTCGTCCAGTAGGATCAGCAGCAACTGCATACGACGCTTCTGACCACCCGATAGATCCTTGATCGGCGTCATCAGCTGCGCCGACTCGAATCCGAGACGCTCCATCATCTGCCCCGGCGTGGTTTCCTTGCCGTCCACGATATAGCTCGGCTTGTAACGGCTCAGCACTTCCTTGATCTTGTATTTACCGAGCTTCTCCAATTCGTCGAGACGCTGTGAAAGCACCGCGAATTTCACGGTTTTGCCGATATTCACATGACCTACAGTGGGGGTGATCGTGCCGTCAAGAATCTTCAATAACGTCGATTTTCCGGCACCGTTCGCGCCGACGATGCCGAAACGATCGCCCGGCCCGATCAGCCATGTCACGTCGTCAAGAATCTTACGACCGGTAACAGTAATTTTTTGCGCTGCAGAAGTAATTTCTTCTGCAGGATCATCAGTATTATTTTCTTGCGATTCCTGAATTTCTTGCGATTCTTTCGCAGCTGCAGCAACTTGCGCCGCTGCAACACCGGCATCCACCAATCGCGGATCAGTCAGATCGTCGACGGCAACTTCCACGGAACCATGCACTTGCGGCTCGGCATACATGGCCGGCACCACATCGACGCGCGATGCCGACGCTTCCATGTCGGCAACGTCAGGATCGATATCGGCCTCGCCTTGCACATGTTCGAAAATCTGCGTCACGTCGATCAGGTCAACCACCTGCTTGCCCAAGCGGGATGTGGCCATTTGCTTCAATTCCAGCGTATTGCGCACCGGAGGCACGTCGGCGATGAGCTCACGCGCGGCCTTCACATGGAATTTCTGCTTGGTGGAACGGGCGCGGGCACCGCGGGTAAGCCAGGCAAGTTCCTTACGAGCCAGATTGCGACGTTTCGTTTCACGCACGTCGGCTTGGCGATCGCGTTCCACGCGCTGCAGCATGTATGCGGAATAGCCGCCTTCAAACGGCTCGATTTCGCCGTCATGCACCTCCCACATGGATTCGCACACTTCGTCGAGGAACCAACGGTCATGGGTGACGAGCAGCAGCGCGCCGGATCCGGCCGGCCAACGGTTCTTCAAATGTTCCGCCAGCCAGTGAATGGTCACCACATCCAAATGGTTTGTAGGCTCGTCGAGTGCGAGAATATCCCAATCCTTGAGCAACAGGCGTGCCAAATCGGCGCGGCGACGCTGACCGCCGGAAAGCGAACCGATTTTCGCTTCCAAGCTGATGCCGCCAAGCAATGCTTCGACGATTTCGCGCGACTTGGTTTCCGCAGCCCATTCGTAGTCTTCACGGCCTTCGAGCGCAGCTTCGCGCACGGTGGCGTTGTCGTCGAGCGGGTCACGCTGGTCGAGCATGCCGAACGTAAGCCCGCCGCGAATGGTCACGCGACCGGAATCCGGCTCCTGCGTGCCTTTGAACAAATGCAGCAACGTGGACTTGCCGTCGCCGTTCTTACCGACGATGCCGATGCGGTCGCCTTCAAAAACACCCTGCGTTACATCGTTGAAAATATTCTTGGTCGCAAAAGCAAGCGAAACGTGTTCAAGTCCCAAATCATAAGTCGGCATAAGTCACCAATGTAGCGGGAACATCTCCCAAACCTGCAGGCAATGCCGCAACTTGCGAATCGCCACCAGCGCTACGCAGCAATCGGAGCCGCACGCAACTCGGCGATCAGCCCTGCTGCGCCTGAAGCAAACTCTGCCCATACGAATTACAACGAGCGGCAAAACTCGAAAACACCTGATCCGCAAGCGGCTGCAACTGCGGATTATATTCGGCGAACGCCTCGCGCAACTGCGATTTCGACCCGCCGGCAGCCTTGAGATCCTTGACCATGCTTGACTCGTCAAGCCACTCCTCCAACAGAGTAGGGGTAACCTCCAAGTGGAACTGCATGCCCAGAGCGGAACCAAAACGGAACGCCTGCACCTTGGTCTTCGCGGATCGCGCCAATGGCTGCGCGCCCTCCGGCAACGACACCACGTCGTTATGCCAGTGCAGCACATCCACGGTTTTGTTCCACATCGAGAAATAATCATGCTTGTCGATGCATTTAATCGGCGCAAAACCGATTTCCGGAGCATCTCCCGACTTCAGCTTCGCCCCCAGCGCGGTGGCGATGATCTGATGCCCCAGGCACACGCCCAACACCGGCTTGCCAACGCTGACCGCAGCCCGCGCGAGCTTGGCCTCGGCCTTTAATCCCGGATACTTGTCGTAGTCGAGCGCACCCATCGGGCCGCCCATGATCACCACGCCGGAAACCTCGCCAAAATCAGGCAAATCCGGTTTCTTCTGCTTGGCGACATTGATGATTTGATACTGCAGTCCCAAATCATCCAGACTGTCTAAAATGCGTCCCGGTCTCTCCCACGGAACGTGTTGCAAAATCAGCACCTGCGATTGCGTCATACGTTCTATTGTTGCATCACCTACGTAAACGATGTTCACAAATCCAACAAAAACCGTTTTGCCGTTCATTTTCATCTCGCATGCATGTCCGATTCTGGCAATACTCTCGTGGTTATGACGAACACGCAAGAACCGCAGAATATCAACATTTCTAGCGTCGCAACCGCAGTTGACGCAGTGGCGAGCGCCGCTGCCGATCTGAAGCTGTACGACACCGCATCGCACGCCGTGTCGAATTTCACGCCGATCAAGCCTGGTCAGGTCGGCATGTACGTGTGTGGCGCCACCGTGCAGAGCTCGCCGCATATCGGCCATATTCGTGCGGCTGTCGCGTTTGACGTGGTGCGTCGCTGGTTCGAGCGTTTGGGCTACAAAGTCACGTTCGTGCGCAATGTCACCGATATCGACGACAAGATTCTCGATAAGGCTGCGGCCGCCGGTCAGCAGTGGTGGGAGCGCGCGTACATTTACGAGCGTGAATTCACTGAGGCTTACAACACGTTGGGTGTTGAGCCGCCTACGTATGAGCCGCGTGCGACCGGCCACATGATCGACATGATCGATCTGATCAAGCAGATCATCGACAACGGCCACGGCTACGTGGTGACTGACGAGAACGGCAATCCGACCGGCAATGTGTATTTCGACGTTGCCAGCTGGCCGCACTATGGCGAGTTGACGCATCAGAAGCAGACCGCTGTGGCCGATGCCGCTTCCGAGGTGGCCGATGCCATGGGTCCGTCTGTCGACAATACGGGCAACGACAAGTACAATCCGGTGGATCCTGCGGACATGTCGGAAGACAAGCATGATCCGCGTGATTTCGCATTGTGGAAGGCTCCGAAGGATTCCGATCCGCTTGACGCGCGTTGGAATACTCCGTTCGGCACGGGTCGCCCGGGTTGGCATATTGAATGCTCGGCAATGAGCCACCGCTATTTGAAGGATATGTTCGACATTCATGGCGGCGGGCTGGACTTGCGTTTCCCGCACCATGAGAACGAAATGGCGCAGACTCGTGCCGCCGGTTACGATTCGGCGGCTCGTTGGATGCATTCCGCATGGGTTACCGCCAAGGGTGAGAAGATGTCGAAGTCGCTGGGCAACGGCTTGTCCGTACCGGCGGTTTTGGCGGAAAATTCCGCTTGGGTGGTGCGTTACGCGCTTGGTTCCGTGCAGTATCGTTCCATGTTGGAATGGTCGGATCAGACGTTGACCGAGGCTCAGTCCGCGTACGATCGTGTGTCGAATTTCATCGAACGTGCCGGTGCCGCCGTTGGCGGGCAGCCGTCCCGTGAGGAGATCGTTTCGGTTTCCGCCGATGAGCTGCCGGCTGATTTCGTCGCCGCAATGAATGACGATATTAATGTTTCCGGCGCCTCCGCTGCGATTTTCACGGCGATTCGTTCTGGCAACACGTTGCTTTCGAAGCTTGCCGATCGTGTTGATTCGGATGTTGCGAAGGATGAAGTTCGCGCTGTTTTGGTGAATGTGCGTGCGATGCTCGATGCGCTTGGTTTGGATCCGTTGGCGGAACCGTGGGTAAGCGAGGGTGCGGCCGGCTGCGCCGCCGGAGCCGGTGCCGATTCCGCTGAGCATACTGCGCTTGACCGTTTGGTTTCCGAACAGTTGGAGGAGCGTACCGAAGCCCGCAAGGCCAAGGATTTCGCCCGCGCCGACGCCATTCGTGATGCCTTGGGCGCAGCCGGAATCGCCATCGAAGACACCCCACAAGGCCCCACCTGGACCCTCAAATAATCCCCCATCTCTTCTGAAAAAAACGTTGGCCGGTCTACCCCAGACCGGCCAATTTCATATCAGAAACCTAAAAGTCATTCCTAAATCTATCTTTACTTCCGAATCTCATCGGCACGATCTTCGATATCTTCAAAAAAGAGTTCCTGAGCACCCGCAGATTCCACGCCGTAGTATCGATGAACAATCTCATCAATATCCATCCAATTTTTCAGCCGCAAAGCATTAAACAGCACTGCCGCATCATCAAGGTCTTTCTGCGATCTACGATCAGACATCGCTTTCATCGCCAAAAGATATTTCTTCGAAGCAAACGTAACTTTCAAACCATTAGCATCGCTATACACTTCCGGATTGTCATCCCCTATGGGCGGCATAACATCATGGATTTGCATATTAAGCCAATTATTTGGCACATTATTACGATTCCCGACAACTTCCGCCGCGCTTTGAATTTCATAAAAAGGACGAAACATGGAATCGACATCTTGTGTAGTTCGCAATTCCGGAACGTAGTAGACCATCGCGGTCCCGCCATAAATGGCGATAGTTCCTTCGATTCCGCGAGTATGACACTCTTCAATCAGCTCATCAAGAAGCTGCATCAGTTTTTGTCTGGTCATTTCCATAGCAGCTCACCTCGCGGAATGATTACGTTGTACCATGCAAAGAACTCATCCGGAGGCGTGGCGGACCGATAAATCTTTCGCAACGGGGTCCACTCGGCATCAAGTTTCAGCGATTGAGGGGACACGTCCCCTTTACTCCAATGCTGATAGTCATAGAGCCCAGCCATAAAGGCCTGCCAACGCACGTCCATCCCCTTAGTGACTTTCTTAAAATCGGCAGGCTCATCATCAGGAAATTCCATCAGATTGCGCATTCCAGCTGAAACACGGGTCCATTGCTCTTCCGTTCCCGAATACTGCTGGATCGACTGCATGAGATCACTCATTGCAGGGCCGATTACGCGAACAGTCGCACGCTCCAAAGGGGAAAGCGTCAGCTCATATCCCAAAGTACGCGCCGCAGCATCAACCTTATTGAAGGTGGGAACGGTTTTGCCACTCAACGTTCTCGAGACAACGGATTCAGCCATGTTCGAAGCACGCGAAAAATCCGCCGCGTTCAGACCGGCGTTCTTCATAAGCTCTCGTAACAGTTCATCGGCTTGCATATATGCAAGTCTACACTATTGGCAGCCCGAACGCTGATGCGAAATTTCCCGCGGGACGGCTAGACTGAGGAACATTATGGCAGCATTTAGTTCTTTGACAGATAGGCTCTCGAATGCGTTCAAGCATCTGAAGAGCAAAGGCAAGCTTTCCGAGGCTGATATCGATGGTACGATCCGCGAAATCCGCCGCGCGCTGCTCGACGCCGATGTGGCGCTCGACGTGGTGCGTTCCTTCACCGGCCGAATCCGCGAGCGTGCGCTCGGCACCGAGGTTTCCCAGGCGCTGAATCCGGCCCAGCAGGTCGTGAAGATCGTCAACGAAGAGTTGACGGCCGTGCTTGGCGCTGGCGTTGACCGACCGCTGAATTTTGCGAAGAATCCGCCGACCGTCATCATGCTCGCCGGTCTTCAGGGTGCTGGTAAAACCACCCTCGCAGGCAAACTCGGCTACTGGCTGAAGGATTCCGGCCACACTCCGCTGTTGGTCGCGGCCGATTTGCAGCGTCCGAACGCAGTGACGCAGCTGCAAGTGGTTGGCGAACGTGCAGGCGTGCCCGTGTACGCTCCGGAAAAGGGCGTGCAGTCCGATGGTGGCGAAGCCGTTGCTTCCCCGGGTCTGACCACCGGCGATCCGGTGAAGGTGGCGCGTGACGCTGTTGCGCTGGCCAAGCAGAAGCTGTACGACACGGTCATCATCGATACCGCAGGCCGTCTCGGCGTTGACGAAGAGCTCATGAAGCAGGCTCGCGATATTCGCGACGCCGTGCAGCCGAACGAAATCCTGTTCGTGATCGACGCGATGATCGGTCAGGATGCCGTGCAGACGGCGAAGGCGTTCGATGAGGGCGTGGACTTCACCGGCGTGGTGCTTTCGAAGCTTGATGGCGACGCCCGTGGTGGTGCCGCGCTTTCGGTCGCCTCCGTTACCGGCAAGCCGATTCTGTTCGCTTCCACTGGCGAAGGTCTGAAGGATTTCGAGGTTTTCCACCCGGATCGTATGGCTTCCCGCATTCTCGATATGGGCGATATTCTTACCCTGATCGAGCAGGCGCAGAAGCAGTTCGATGAGGAAGAGGCTCGTAAGGCCGCCATCAAGATTTCCGATGGTTCCTTTGGTTTGGATGATTTCCTCGATCAGCTGCAGCAGGTGCGCAAGCTTGGTCCGATGAAGAATCTGCTTGGCATGATTCCGGGTATGGCCGCGCATCGTAAAGAACTTGAGCAGTTCGACGAGAGGGAAATCGATCGTACTGAAGCCATTATTCGTTCGATGACTCCTGCGGAACGTCGTGACCCTTCGATTATTGACGGTTCTCGTCGAGCTCGTATCGCTTACGGTTCCGGCGTGACCGTTTCACAGGTGAACGCGCTGTTGCAGCGTTTCGAGCAGGCCGCGAAGATGATGAAGCGTATGAGCAACAAGGCGGGCGCTGGCATGCCTGGCTTTGGCGGCCCTGCCATGGGCGGGGGCAAAGGCAAGGGTAAAGGCAAGAAGGGCAAGAAGAAGGGCGGTAAGTCCGGCAATCCGATGAAGCGCGAGGCTGAAGAGAAGGCATTGCGCGACAAGCTTGCCGGCAAGAACTCCGACGGTAAGTCTTCCGGCGGTTCCGCTTTTGCCAAGAAGCCGCAGAATCCTGCACTTCCCGCCGGATTGCAAGACTTGATGGGCGATGCCGGTGAGCTGCCGCCGAACTTTGGCGGCGGACTGTCCGGCTTGCTGCACTAAAGCAAGCGACGCGAAAACGGTAACGTATAAAAAGGGGATGTGGTTCAAGACGAATCGCATCCCCTTTTTGCGTACTCCAATCAGCTGTTTTCAGCTGAATCGACTACCTTATAATCGCCATCAACTACTTCAACGTCAACGTGGCAGCAAGCGCAAGATGATCGCTACCTTCAACGCAGAACGAACTCACGTCGGAAGCGTCCAATCCCTTGGTGAAAAGCACATGGTCGAGAATGATGCGCGGCCACGGCAGCCATGATGGGAACGTGGCATGACGGCCCTTCGCCTCGCACAAGGCCGCATCCTTGAAGCCCGCATTCAGCAGCTTGCGGAAGCTTGGATGATCGGTACCGGAATTCAAATCACCCAACACAACGGTGATGTCGCCCTGCTTCTGAGTGGTCGCCAACTCCCCCAAACCGATGATGCCGGCGGACCATTCCCTGCATCCGCGCATCGGAGACTTCGGATGTGCCGAAACAAACGTGATGCCGCGCATCGAATCGATCGGGAAGCACACGCCCGGCACGTCGGCCGCGGGAATCACCGCAGTGACCGGAGACATGTCGCTTGGTTCAATACGAATCCACACACCGTTGAATCCGCCATTGTCCGTTCCCTTGCTCTCCCCCAACTGACGGTACGGAAGCAAATCAGACAATCCCGAAGCGTCCAATTGCGCAACCAGATCGTCCGTCAATTCCTGCAATGCAAGTACTGCAATATCATGTTTTTTGACCGCACTGACGATTGCCGCAGCGTTGGCGCGACCAAATCGGCAGTTCAGCGTCATCACACGGAAACGGCCATGTTTCGCGGATTCCGTAACAGCTTCATTGCTTGTTTCACGAGATGTTTCACGCTTTTCCGCAAGTTTTTCGGCAACCCTCTGCGCAGTATTGGGAGAATTAAGATTTTCCATCCAATATGCGATTTTGCGCAGCAGCGACGCAAGACAGACCACCGCAGCGACTCCCCCGAGAGCCGGCTCATGCAACGCGAAACCGGCGACGGCGATCACAAGCGTCGGAATCCACAGCAACGGAATCAACGCAATCAAGTACGGCAGCGGCAAATGGCCATCCCAACCAGCCGGCATCTCGCCAAGCGCAATCCATACAACGCAAATAATCAACGCAATCCAAAGCGCGATAATCATTCAGGCAACTCCCCCTATGCAAACCGTTCACTCCGAACGGATATACGCAAACTCGGAACCTCCAAGTGTAGCCAGCCTGCCTGATTCCGACGATTCCGCCATGTAGACCCACGCAAACATCTCACGAATGCCAGCAAATGTCCGATTCTGCCGATTCGGTCATTCAAGGCATCATATTCGCCGCATAATTGACCGTTTCCGCAGAATCAGACAAACGACCTCCCGGTTTTGCACGGATTCGGAAAGTCGCATAGAGCGGGAAACATCCTAAGACCCATCCGTCCGTACCCCACGGTTATACTTGGTAAGTTATTCGCGCGCGCGAGGCCCTCTAACTATCGCGTGACGTGAGGAACATGTGGGTTTCGGATTCCGTGCCCCACACAGAAAACGAAACGCACACCCCTAGTTATACAAGGAGAGCCATTTTGGCAACCAAGATTCGTCTGAAGCGCATGGGTAAGAAGTTCTACGCGTTCTACCGCGTGGTGATCATGGATTCCCGTACCAAGCGTGATGGCCGCGCCATCGAAGAGATCGGTACCTACAATCCGAACACCCAGCCTTCGACCATCGTTATCGATTCCGAGCGCGCTCAGTACTGGCTCGGCGTTGGCGCTCAGCCGACCGAGCAGGTGCTGAACCTGCTGAAGATCACCGGTGACTGGCAGAAGTTCAAGGGCCTTGACGGTGCTGAAGGCACCCTGAAGACCGTTGAGGCCGGCCCGGATGCCGCCGCTCGCGTTGAGGCCGTTGAGGCTCAGGCTCAGAAGCTGAAGGCTGCAAAGTCCGAAGCTGACGCCAAGGCCAAGGCTGAAGCCGAAGCCGCCGCTACCGAGGAAGCTCCGGCCGAAGAGCCGGCTGCGGAAGCTGAGTGATCATGCTCGCCCAGGCTGTGGAACATCTGATTAAGAACATCGTCGATTTTCCCGACGACGTTTCGGTGAAGTCCCATGAGAACGCGCGTGGCGAACTCATTCGCGTGCGCGTCAACCCGGAAGACATCGGTCGCGTCATCGGACGCAGCGGACGCACGGCAAATGCGATTCGCGCCGTGGTGCAGGCACTGTCCGACCACAAGGTGCGCGTCGACATCATGGACGTGCGCAGGTGAGATCCTAGCGTGGTGCGTGATATGCATTCTGACGACCCTCAACAGCCCGAGCTGCTGAGGGTCTGTCGTATCGGGCGTGCGCAGGGGCTCAAAGGCGAAGTCACCGTGCAGATCTTTACGGACGAACCGGAATACCGGTTCGCTCCCGGTGCTGTGTTGTACACGAAAGACGGCGAAGAAGAGTATGTGGTGGAGAACTCCCGTACTTTCAAGAACCGTTGGATCATCAAGTTCGAAGGCATTGACAACCGCGACCAGTCCGAAGCGGCCAACGGCATTGTGCTGTATGGCGAGGCGGACGATCCGGAAGACATGCTTGAAGCCGACGAGTGGTATCCGAAAGACCTCATCGGTCTTGAGGCGCGACTGGCTGAAGACAATATGCTTGGTCTCGAACCGGGCGTGGTGGTCGGCAAAGTCGTTGACGTGATAGAAGTGGCCCAATGGCTGCTGAAGATTCGTCTCGCCAATCCGGTGAAGGACGCCGACGGCGTTGTGGTTGAGAACAGCGCGCTCGTGCCATTCGTGGACGAGCTCGTGCCAGACATCGACCTTGAAGAGGGCTATCTGACCCTCGATCCGCCTGGAGGTCTTATTCCGGGTCTGTGATCGCAATCACTTATTAGGTGGGCATTGGATTTCCATGCCCACCTTTTGTTTTCCGCTATTTGGCAGACATACCGGTATTCTGGAATCATTATGAAGATTGATATCGTGTCCGTTTTCCCGGAATATTTCGAAGTGCTGAACCTCAGTCTGCTCGGCAAAGCGCAGACGAAAGGTCTTGTGGAAGTGACCGCGCACAATCTGCGCGACTGGACGCACGACGTGCATCATTCCGTCGACGACACTCCTGTCGGCGGAGGCGCAGGCATGGTGATGAAGCCGGAAGTGTGGAGCGAATGCCTCGACGAGCTGCTGCAGCTTGCGCCGGCGGTAATCGACAATACGGAAAATATTGAGGATTCTGCGGATTCCTTCGATACTGGCGATTCTTGCGATACTGCAGATTCCGACACTGCACAATCTTCCGCAGGTCCTGAGAATTCCGAAAAAACTGATATTGCACCATCTTCCGCAGGTCCTGTGCTGATTTTTCCGAATCCTTCCGCCCCACTGTTCACACAACAGGATGCGACGGAACTGAGCCATGCCGATCATCTGCTGTTCGGCTGCGGCCGTTACGAAGGGTATGACGCGCGCATTCCGCAGTATTACCGCGCGCAAGGCATTGACGTGCGCGAATATTCGATCGGCGATTACGTGTTGAACGGCGGCGAGGTTGCGGTTTCGGTCATACTGGAGGCGATCACGCGGCTGCTGCCCGGTTTTATGGGCAACGCAGAATCGATTGTTGAGGAATCCTATACGGGCGAGAACGCGCTGTTGGAGCACCGACAGTACACGAAGCCCGCGGAATGGCGTGGCATCAAGGTTCCGGACGTGCTGCTTTCCGGCAATCATGCGAAAGTGGATCGTTTTCGCCGCGATGAGGCGCTCGAGAAAACCGACGAGCTGCGTCCGGATCTGATCGAAGCGCTGGATTGCACCAAGCTTGACAAAGCCGATCGCAAGACGCTTATGTCGCTCGGTTGGGAAGTCTCCGGCCCCTACCCCCGCAAGCGATAAAAGTCGCGTATTCCCAAAAGCGCAAATACGAAAGACGTCAATCCAAGATGCAAGTAACATCATCGGATTGACGTTTTCTCATATCGACTCGGCAACGATTTGGCAGCAGTTCGGTAACCTTACAGCATTACCGCATTATCCGCCAGTTTCACAAACGCTTCCGCAGCCAATCAAGTACCAACCCGATTGCCTTGTCACTGCGGAATCCATAGGCGGCATGGCTGGCATTGTCAAGCTTGTAGAAAGTCACGTCTTTATCAAGCACCTTCATGGTCGCATACAGCCTGCAACTCTGGTTGAACGGTACGAGCAGATCACGACCGCCATGCATAATCAAGGTCGGCGGAGTCGGCCTGTCAGCGCTCAAATAGATCATTGGCGAAGCTGCACGGCTCAGTTCCGGGTTTTCCAGCACACTAACGCCGCCGAGTTCCATACCTTCCGGGCATTGCGCAGGATTGTGATCTTGCGAACTCGGATAGTAGTTCATTTTCACAAAATCGGTGGGACCATACCAGTCGATGATACAGCGCACTTCAGCACTGGTCTCGCCGTAATCTGGAGTATCCGGCTCGCGATCACCGGTAAAACCTGCCATAAGTACGGTATGGCCGCCAGCAGAGTCACCGAATAATGCGATGCGATTAGGATCAGCATCCAGCCGTTCGGCATTGCGGCGCACATAACGTACAGCGGTTTTGCAGTCCTGCATTTGTGCAGGGAACGGATCGACGGTGCTTGGACGATATTCCGGCACTACAACCATATATCCCTTTTCCGCCAGTCGAATATATAGACTGTTGAAACTGGACAGGTTCGGCTTAAAGAAAGCGGCTCCACGTATGATCACGATTACCGGCCAACCTGCTTCTGGTTTACCGTCGGGCATGTTGCCATCGTCATGGAACGGTGTGTAGATGGTCATCTGCAGATCGAGGTCGTTGCCGTCCACGTCACGTCGCGTCACATATGTTTCGTGCGTTATATACGTGGAGTAGAAGAAATCGTCAGTGTTGATGTCAAATACTTGGCAACCTTCCGGCAGCTCATCGGAATGGGGGAATTCCGCGACTTTATCGACTGGTGTGAAGATTGGTTTGAGTGGCTCCGCCGCGGGTGGTTCTACCATGGTTTCGATATCAATCATTATTGTTTTCTCCATTTTTCAATATGCATGTTGCAGTACACGAATTGCCGTCAGGCAACAATTGCTGCAGTCTTCTTCTTTTCCGACGCCATGAATGCCAGGATGAGCACGATGCACACGACCATGAATGCGGCACCCATGTTCATGGACTTCCACGGGCTGGTGACACCGGTGATTGCGCCCAGTGCTGCGAATGCATACGGCGGAATGAAGGAACCAACGGAGTTGCCGAAGAACGCATAAGAAGTGGCCTGTGCAGAGATGGATGGATCGGTATGCTCGTTCACCAGAATGTTCACGTATGGCATGAACCAGCAGAAACCCACGCCCAGCAGCACACCAGCCACGTTCCAAGCGGCAAGCGAAGTGGTATTACCCCAAATGAGCAGTGCAATACCTTGCATGGCGATGGCGATCACGCCAACCCACATGCCGACGAAGCTCTTGACAAGTCCGAAGAACAGACCACCAATCAGGGAAGACACGGAAATGATGGTGATGACCGTTGCCGCTTGTACTGCGGTGATGGTGCCGGTTTCTTCAGCGGCAAGCGACAGATTGATAGTGTAGAAGCCGTAACCAGTGGCAAAAATGATCTGTAGCAACATGCCGAAATACGCGGAAATCGGCATCTTCTTGCGCTGCTTCGGAGCTGCGTTAGTTTCAGTGGAAATTACTTCTTCACGACCCAAGTCGTTTACTGCGTTCGGAATGAAGAACAACACAATCACCATAACCACCAGTGCGAAGAAATACACGTAGTAGAAGTAGTGCCAGTCGAACGACATGATGCCTGCAATGGTGGAAGAAATAATAGTGGCGCCCAAACCAACCGCAGAGGATTGGAAACCCATCAGTGTGTCCGCTTCCTTACCTTTGAAGCAATCGACAATCAACGATGCAGACAACGGCTGGATCAAACCCAAACCAAAACCTGCGAACACACGAAGCGCGGTTTGTCCATCAAGTATCGGCACGAACATTGGCAGAAAACCACCGATGAAGCACAACAACGTACCGATGATACACAGGTTTTTCTTACCGATTTTTGTGGCGAAGCGTCCTCCAATCAGCGTGGCAATGATGTTACCCAGCACAGGCACTGTCACAAAGCATTGCAGTTCCATGGCAGAAGCGTTGGGAAAGTCTTGTTTAAGACTGGACACGACTGCTGCAGTAACGGAAATGCTTTGTAGCAGCAGAGCCAGAGACAAGATTGCACCTTTAAGCATGACTCGTTTCGGTCCGGATTGCGGCAGCTGCGACATTGGGGCAGCTTTAGCTGTCACGGTGGTATCACTCATAGTTCGCTCCTTCGCTATTTCTCTTTATGCACACTGTTCACGTGCACTGTGCCGCCTGTCTGCTTCGACATGCGGCTGTGATTTCAGCTTACGAGAGCACATATCAACTATTTAGGTGACTTTTTGACAGAAAAAGTCGGTTTTGTGACACGCTGAGAATACTTGATTTCGCGAAAAATCACTCAAGTTAAGCATAACGTTACGCAAGAGTTAAGCATAACGTTACGCAAGCACCCGCACTACATATTTTATGCGTTGTGAGCACGTCGATATACTGCAGGAGTAGCGGAAAAACGTGCTGCAAATGCTGTTGTAAACGATCGCACGTTGGGAAATCCATTATGCTGCGCAATTTGCGCAACGGTATCGCCAGTATTGAGCAAATCATCAAGAGCCGATTGCAACCGGATTTCCGTCAGATATCGGTCGGGCGTAACTCCTGTGCCGCGTTTGAATAGTCGAGAGAAGTGCTCACGTGAATAGCCGAACTGTGATGCGAGCTGCCCGATAGACAGATCCTGCGCGTAATGCCGTTCCATATATTCAGTGATACGACGCACGCCAACACCCGAGCCTTCGCTGACAGTCGCAACATCGCCAGCATTGAAAGCATGTGCAGTACTGCAGACTGCGTTACTGCTGATATGTTTTGCCTCACCATCAGTAGTATAGCAATCCATCACCGTACACTGGGTACACACATGATAAAGCAGCTCATACAGCAACGCATTGAGTTGCAGCATCTGCAGCGCCGAGCCATCATTTTCCACACAACCGACAATCTGCTCGCACAAGCCAAGGAGTTGACCGTCCACAATGCCATCTACTCCGTAGACAACCCCTTGATTCAGCCGTATATTCGCTAATTCCGGACACATGCGAGACAAGTATTCACCATCGAAGGATATGGATAACACGTTCTGTGAATCATCATGCGGCATTGGATGAATGGAATGCAGGGCTTTGGGACTAATCAAGCACAACTGCCCGCTGCGCAGAGTAACGTCCATGCCGTCGATGAACAAACGAACGTCACCATGACGCGCATATACCAGTTCCGAGCCAAGATGCCAATGCAATGGCACATTCTGCGCAGGCATTTCCGTATGCACACGCACAATTGCTGGATATAGCTGATTACTGCCCCAAGATTCGCGGTGATCGGAGTTGATCACCGAACTGTAATCGAGTTCGCTGTCGACATAAAACATTCGCGACGATGCGGCACTGGTAAACATGCTGACATCATAGCGCCGAATTTACGATTCAGCGATTGGCTTGCTTAGTTCGATGTAGTACACGGCGGTTTCGCCGTAATCGCGGTGGTCGGAGATGGTCCAGCCTTCCGGCGCGGCCGGTTCGGCGGATCGTGTGGAGCGTTCCAGCATGATCACCGTATCATCGCCGGTCAGCTCGCGGCCCGCCAGATCGGTCAGCAGCTGGTTGCATGCCTCGGTTTCGAACGCGTATGGCGGATCGATGAAGATCACGTCGAACGGGGCCGCCGCGGAGGCGCAGGCCGCGTACTTTTCCGCGCGCGCCTTGATCACGCGCGCGCTCATGCCCAGCTCCCATGAACGGTTGTGTTTCAGTGCGGTCAGCGTCTGCGCGATCAATGCGGCCGCCGGAGCGGATGATTCCACCGCCACCAGCTCTCGTGCGCCACGGCTCAATGCTTCGATGCCCAAAGCGCCGGTTCCTGCAAACAAATCGAGCACGCGGGCATCGTCCAACACTCCCCATGAATCGAGATGCGAGAAAATCGCCTCTTTGGTGCGATCGGTAGTCGGTCGAGTGCCCGCTTTCGGCGTGGTCAATGCAACGCCTTTGAATCGTCCTGAAATTACGCGCATACGCACCACTCTAGCGTGCCAGGCGATTAATTAATCGCACCAAACTAATTACTGGTCAGGAACGTTTCATTGCCGCGCGTGAAATCAAGCACCGCCCCGGCCAACTGCACATGTTCGAGTAAATCAGGATCCTGAGCGACAAGCCTCGTAGCCTCAACCCGCGCATGCTCAATAATCTTCACATCCTTAACCACACGAAGCAACTTCAAACCTGACTTTCCGCCAGATTGCGCGTCGCCGAGCACGTCGCCGGCGCCACGGAATTCCAAATCGGCCTGCGCTATTTCGGCACCATCCAACGTGCCCTGAATCACGTCAAGACGGCGGGCGGCATCACTGTCCGCGGGCGCACGCGAAATCAGGAAAGCCCCCGAATCGGTGCCGCCTCGGCCGACGCGCCCACGCAACTGGTGCAATTGCGAAAGCCCATACCGGTCCGCATCGAAAATCACGATGCAGCTGGCTTTCGCCACGTCCACGCCGACCTCGATCACCGTGGTCGCCACCAGAATCGGCGTTATGCCGGATTCAAAATCGGCCATGACCTGCGATTTTGTGGTGTCATCGTCACGCCCGGTCAACGTGGCGAATCGAATGCCTTTGAATTGCGGCAGCGATTGCAGACGCTCCGCGATTTCCGCCACGGAATGCAACGGGGGGCGTTGTGCGCGCTGTTCGTCGTCTTCGCCAAGATCGTAGGCGTCGTCAAAAGCCGCGGCCGACGAGCCTGCGGTTTTCGAGCCTGAAGCCGCTGACGCCGCCAGCGCGCCGTCCGCATCTTCGGCATCGGCGTCAATGCGCGGGCAGACCACGTAGGCACGTTCCCCCGCGTCGATGCGCTTGCGAATCAGGGCAAACATTTCGCCCATCAACGACGCATTGTCTTCCGGCACCACGAATGTGCGAATCGGCTTGCGGCCTCCGGGAAGTTCGGTCAGCGAGGAAATGTCGAGATCGCCGAACCAGGTCATGGCTGCGGTGCGCGGAATCGGCGTGGCCGTCATGACCAACAGATGAGGCGCCGTAGAACCCTTGGAATTCAACGATTCGCGCTGTTCCACACCGAAGCGGTGCTGTTCGTCGATCACCGCCAAGGTGAGGTTCGGCGCCTGGAAACTCTTGGAAAATGCGGCGTGCGTCGCCACGACGATACAGGGCATGCCCGATGCGGCTGCTGCGAGCACGCGACGACGTTCGGCAAGTCGCATACTTCCCGTGAGAAGAAATACAGGAATCTCCCCATCTTTTGTGCCAAATATATCGTTTCCTTTGCCGGAAAATCCGGTTTCCACATCATCAGATGCGGCCAAATCAAGAAGGTCTGCAAGTTGTACACCTTTATCCACAGCATTATTGTGAATTGTTTTTGCGTCGAATTCCCCATCTTTCGAACTTTGCGCGGACCGTTTATTGCTTCGTCGCGCATTGGCATCATCTAGATTTTTTTGATTATCACTCGAATTTGCGTCGCTTTTTCCCAGTTTGGATACCATTGTGGAAATGCTCGCATAATGCTGTTCGGCAAGAACCTGCGTTGGCGCTACAAGCACGGCCTGGCCGCCTGATCCGACGGCCTGCATCATGGCAGCAACCGCGACCACGGTCTTACCGGAACCGACCTCGCCTTGCAGCAATCGTTGCATGGGGTAATCGTGCGCCATATCGGCGGAAATATCGGCGATGACCTGCCGTTGGCCGTTCGTAAGGGTGAATGGCAGCGACGCGATGAAATCGTCTTTCAACCGCGTTTCAGGGCATGCGGTAGCCTTGGATTTGCGCGATGCATCGCGTGATTTGACGAGCGCGGTCTGGCAGATCAGCGCTTCCTCATATCGCAACGTTTGCAAGGCGTTATCGAAATTCTTGCGATCAACCGGATCATGAATCGCCATGAATGCCTCAGCACGATGCATAAGCCCATATTCCTCACGAAAATCTTCCGGAATAATATCGGGAATAGCATTACCGAGTACTTTAATCTGTATTTCTCGATCAATTTGGGGAATATCAAAATCCCCTTCTTGCGTAGGATTATCTAAGAAATTCCCTGCATTTTGCGTTGCCAAATATTCGGCTCCGCGCAACGCATCCATATATTTCAATACCGATTCATGAATATGTTCGCTGGAAATTCGCGAAGTTGCATGATATACCGGTCGTGGACGGCAAACTCGTTTCAGCGCTTCGTCGATCGTTTGCGCATCGTATTTCAGATTGCCGAGAGGCGGATTCGCAGGATCGCCGAAACCGTCGTTCCATTCCCCGTTTTCCGACTGCGATTGCACGGGATTGATGGTGAGCAGGTCGGGATGCGTGAATTGCAGACGATTGTCGTACACGCTTGGCTCGCCTGCGACGACGAGCAGCGCTCCCGCGTGCAGTTTGCGCTGCACCCAGTCGACATACGATTTGCGATACGAAAAGAAGACCAGCGACGCCAACGATTTTGGGGTGTTGCGACGCGCTGCGAAATCGTCGTCCGTGACTGTTGCGATCAGGCGGAAGCCTCGACGTGCCATGGGGAAAACGCGCGTTTCGAGCACATGCGCGGCGAACGCCATTTTCTCCCCGATTTTCGCTTCATGCAGTGAGCGCGCGGGAACCGGATCGGTTACGCGGAACGGATAATAGGTCAGGGCGTCGCCAACTGACACCACACCAAGCGATTTCAGCGCGCCGACTCTGCGGCGGTTGCTCTCGATTGATGAAATCGGTGTTTCCAGTGTGGTGCTCATAACGCACCATTCTCCCCAGTTATGCCGACAGATGCGGCTTCTACCACTGGGTACGACTCAAACCGCCCAAATTCCCCACTCGCTGGAGGAATACGGACGCAAACCAGCCCCTCAGCGGGCAAAAACCTCCACCCACTGGAGAAATCACCCCGTCCACAAGCCCCTTAGCGGGCAAAAACCTCCAGTCGCTGGAGAAATCAGGACGCAAACCAGCCAACCAATGGGAGTATTCCTCCACCTACTGGAGGAATACGGACGCAAACGCCACTGTAAGCGGGAAGATTTCTCCATCGAGTGGAGAAATCCGAACGCTTAAAGCCCTGGCGGGATCAAGATAAAGCAAAACCCCGGTGACCATTGGTCTACCGGGGTTTCAAGCTGTTATTTCGCGATTCACGCTTCAACGCGCTGAACCTTGCCAGCCTTGATGCACTTGACGCAAACGCGAACGCGAACGTTCTCGCCGTCGATGGTGGTGCGAACCGGCTGCAGGTTCGGGCGGAAGGTGCGCTTATTGCGAATATGTGAGTGCGAAACGGTGAAACCGGTCTGCGGTCCCTTGCCGCACACTGCGCAACGAGCTGCCATAATGGACTCCCTATAATTACTATTGACTTGCAAGTCTGCGCGTTCGATGCCCCGCAACTGAATGCAAGGCAGAACACACAACTTCTCAACTATACAACCAGCCCCAGCCAATCGCAAATTTGTGGATAGCAATCGCCTTAAATTCCCCGGAATGCCGCTGTCTGGCCAACATGCGTCAGGTCGGCAGACAGCACATCCAAACCACCATTTGCCCGCGCATAGACGTCGCCAGCCAGTCATAGCCCGAGCCGCCAGCCAGTCAAACCGCCCAGCACACCCCACCCGGCGTCGTCGCGCTAGTTCTTCGAACGCCCTTCGGCTCCAAAACGCAGGCTCATCGCAACCGCGCCGATCACATCACCGCCATCGCGCATTCCAAGCATCCAAGCCGCATCCTGAGCCAGTAGCGGGAAACCAGCATCCGTCAGGCAAATCGCGGCGCGGGCAATCGTATCTAACACCTTGTCTTCCGGCGCAACCGGCACGCCGACGGATCGCAGCGCATCGCACGCATCCCCATATTTCATATCCGGCGAAGGCAATCCCATCTGCCTACTCACTTCTTCGGCCTCATCGCGCGCGGCCGTACGGAATGGCGTGCCGCCGTTGACCATCATCGCATAGCAGGCGAGCGCTTCCGGCAGACGTCCCAACTGCCACAATGCGTAGCCAAGTCGATAGTAGAGTACTTCGCAATCGATAGGCAGCACTGCGATTTTCAACGCGCCGATGAGCACGTCGGCCGCTTTGCCGTATTCGTCGGTTCTTGCGTATACCTGCGATAGTTCCTCGTAGAAACGTACGCTGGTTGGGGCAAGTTTGATGCAGGCGCGCAGCTCACGTTCCGCGCGCTCATAGTCGCCATTGTTTTTGGCGAGTTCCCCAAGATTCTGGTGTACGTCGACTACAGCATCCGGCAGTTTCCAGTAGCGCGTGTGTTCGTCGCCGTCTAGCAGGGAGATGATGAGTCGCACGCCTGGACGGCTGCAGTAGAGCGGAATTTCGCCATTTTCGCCAATTTTCGCTACGCCTGTCTCGTCAGTTCCGCCCGCTTCGCACACCCCACCTGCTTCACCGCTTTCGCCAAGTTGCGCCAACGCGGCTTCCAATTGGAGTTCGGCGACCATGGGGGATCCTTCGTTTTCTTCCATAATCGCGTTCACATCATCGGTGGAAACCGGCGATTCGTCATGCATCACGTCAAGTTCGCAGGCACGGTCGGCACGTAGGAATCCCCGCAATCCTTCAGGCAGCGCACGTTGATCCTGCCATTCGGAAACACGTTTCTCCAAGAATACGGCTGGCGTTGTAAGCGGTGTGATTGGCGTCAGGGCACGGTTCCCATCAAAGAAACCCACATAACGCACCGGGCGCAGCAAATTGAGCAGCGCCAGCGGATCGACATCCAACGGAACCACGTCGCATTGTCCGTTTTTCATGGCAGGCAGCGCACCCATCATGAATGGCACGCGATCGAATCCCATGGAAATCACGGGAATGCCGTCAGCATCCCCCACGCAACCGGTCAGATCGACTTGCGTCAGTCGTACGCTTGACGAGAACGCCGCCCACGCAAGCATGCCCGCCAATCGCACGGCATACGCGGAGGCGAATCCGTCGCGATATTGCGACGCAACCGGCATGATCGCCGTGTTCGGTATGCTGAAACGCACTACCATCACGCCGCTGGACGCATCGACGTCAAATCGGTAATGCAAGCGGAAAGGCAATTCGAGATTTTCGCAAACATTGGCGAATCTGGTGCTGATATCCCAATTTCCGCCGCGCGCCCCTTCCGTACCCCTCATTCTACGGAAGTTGTTTTCACCTTCCTGCAGACCGTCGATTGCCACGATCGCACCCGACACGTTTCGCAGATACTGTTGCGATTTCGCAATATAGAAGTTTTCGTCGATGCACGCTTCCGGCATACCTCCGTGCACCGCCCTGCGCGCTTCGTCGTCGGCATAGTCGATGCGGTTAAGCGCCGATTCGACCGCCTGCACAACATTGAATTGTTCATTGGAAAGATCGTTGCCGTTGCAGCGCAGCCAGAATCGTTTCGTCGTGCTCAGTCGGATCACATCAAAATCGTTTTCGGCAGCAATGTCTCGGATGCCCGCAGCACCGGCTTCCACCAAAAGTCGTGCCGCGAATCGTTCGAATGGCGACGCTTGCGCGGAGTTCGTGACGCCACGCCAGATGATCATGTCGAGCGTGTCAGGCAATGGCTGGCTCAATATCGAGCGCAATATTTCAGCGTTCGCACCAAGCATGTCCGGAACTTCCCCACTCATACAGACTCCTCGACTCTTCGCAGAAATATGCCGACGCAACAGCGCGGCGGCAGTCACACACAGCAAACTTAGTTCGTGTTTTCCCAGTATTTTGACACGTTCCAATATACCGTTCTGCGAACGTTTTTCACGACATCAACATACGACATCAACATACAGATGATGCAATCCACAATCTGCACATGTTCATCTCCGTCATTTCAGTATTCCCAGTATTATTTGCAGCATTTCGATATTTCAGATTTTTTATGTCGATCACACATCAGTCGCAATGTTCATGCAATGTTCATGCGTAACGGCAGAGCGCTCCCCTTACAGCCGCTTAAGATGAACTGTAATATATACAATAGTGAATTGACGGTTTATTCGAAAGAGTCAACAATCATGTCCGAACGCGCAACAGCGCCCGCATCCGCACCTACGTCCGACATGGCCACAGAGACTGCCCCAGAGCATATGCCGGACCCCAACGCAAAACTTACCACCCGCGAAAAAAAGTGGATCGTCTACGATGTCGGCAATTCCGCATTCGTGATGCTGTCGACCGCAGTCGTGCCAATCTACGCAAACTCGCTGCTGCAGTCCGCCGGCCAATCGAATATCGTGTCGACATGGGGGTACGCGCAGACCATCGCGTCGCTGATCATCGCGGTGATGATGCCTGTGCTTGGATCCATGGCCGACGTGCAGGGCATGAAGGTGAAGTTCTTTACCGGATTCTTCCTGACGGGCGTGGTCGCCTGCTGTGCGATGGCGTTGCCGCTCAGCTGGCTCGTTTTCTTGGTGGTGTGCATTCTCGCCACGGTCGGCCTGAACGGTTCGCTCACGTTCTACGATTCCATGCTGGTCGATATCACGTCGAATGAACGTATGGACCGCGTGTCCTCGCATGGTTTCGCATGGGGCTATATTGGCTCCACGATTCCGTTTATCGCCTGTATCGCGCTGATTTTCGGCGGTCCGTCGTTGCTTGGATGGTCCACGGTGGCATGCACGCGCGCTTCGTTCGTAATCACCGCATTGTGGTGGGTGGCGTTCACCATTCCGCTGCTCACCAGCTATAAGCAGGTGCACTACCGCGCTACCGCGGGTCAGACCGGTGAGGCCATCCGCGGCACATTCGCAGAGCTCGGCTCCACTTTTCGTGCAATCCGCAAGAACAAGCCGTTGTGGATGTTCATGATTGCGTTCTTCTTCTATATAGACGCGGTGAACACGGTGATTTCCATGAGCACCTCGTACGGCACGCAGCTGGGCATCGACTCCACGCATCTGGTAATGGCGCTGCTGGTCACGCAGTTCGTGGCATTCCCGAGCGCGATCGCTTATGGCAAGCTTGCCGGTCGTTTCGGCGCGAAAACCATGATCACCACGGCTGTGGTCGCCTATATCTGCATTGTGCTGTTCGCCGCGTTCTTCTTGCGTTCCGCAACGGAATTCTGGATTCTTGCGATTCTCGTAGGCCTGTTCCAAGGCGGTATTCAGGCGTTGTCGCGCTCGTATTATGGCAAGATCATTCCAAAGAATCGTGCCAACGAATATTACGGTTTCTATGATATTTTCGGCAAGACCGCTTCGATTATCGGCACTTTCCTCGTTGCGACCACCACGTCGCTGACCGGCAACGCTTCGGTGGGCGTGCTTTCGATCGCAATCCTGCTGATCGTCGCCCTCATCTTCCTCCTCCTGCAAAAAGACCCCACCCGCAAGTAGTACTTGTCTACTAAATGCGCATGTAGATTCAATCACCGCAACCGATTGATTCTGCATGCGCATTTTGTCATCATGGCGAAGCTTTCTCTTGGCAACAAGGAAGGCTCCAAGCCGCCGGGGTATTCCCCGGCATCTTCATATTCACCGAAAGAAACGTTGGCAGAGCTGCCTTCATGCCGTATTTCCGATGTCAACTTACGCCTGAAAAGTCACGCATGGCAAGAGTCGACCGCATAGTAATCGCAATTGCAATCTTCTTCAGAGTCTACGAAAGAAGCAATGCTGATTCGAAAATCAGAAGAAATTGAGGGCACGTGCCACTTCGTCGACAATGTCGAGCATGGCGCTGCGTGCACGTTCAGGCTCCCCCTTGGCGATCGCGTCGGCTACGGCATCATGCGCGTCAAGTGCGTCGGACTTCGGCTTCATCGGGTATTTGCCGAGTTCCACACGCCCGCGCAGCACGGTGGCAATGGTGTCGGAAAGCGCCGCGAACAGCTCATTGCCGCTTTCATGCAGAATCAGCGTATGGAATTCCACGTCAAGATCATGGAATTGCGCAAGCCCGGCTTCGCCTTCCTCGTTGGCTTCGGCGATCTGCCGCATTCGCGCCGCATACACGGGGAATTTCGCCTTGACGTCGAGGGGGGCAAGACGTGCGGCGGAGGCGGCCGCAGCCGGTTCGACCGCCAGTCGCAGTTCAGTGAGGGATGACAGCTGCCGTTCGCGTTGCGTGGAGTGGAGACGCCATTCGATCACCTGATGGTTGAGCGCCTGCCATTCGCCGAATGGACGTGCAACAAGTCCGATGCGACGTTTGACGAGTACCGCATTCATGGATTCCAGTGTTTTCGCGACTTCTCGCGCCACGGTTCTGGAAATACCGAAACGACTTTGCAAGGCTTCCAACGTAAGGCTTTCGCCAGCCTTCCACACGCCGTCGAGCATTTCGATGGCGAGCGTTCGACTCACCGAATCCTGCATCAGCTCACCGACGGTATTTTCTGCGATTACCGTGCCTTCAGCCATCGATCGCTCCTCCCTTGTCCACTTCACACCATGCCTGCTTTGTTTCACGGTATGTTTCACGTATTCTGCGACACGCACGGCAATCACCAATCGCAGATGATTGCGTATCTGCGATTGCGTGATTTACCGCCATTTTGCACTATCTTCAGCATAGCAAGTCACACGATTTTTCCAATTCGTAGTACTTTTTATTTGACTGATACTACTTTTACGGTTTATAGTAGTCTTATTCCTGGTGCGGAGCGGCACAGGATCGTCAATAGCAAGGAGAGCAACATGAGCATTCACGTAGTGGTGATGGGCGTTGCAGGATGCGGCAAATCCACCGTCGCAGAAGCCATCCATGAACGACTCGGATACGTGTACGCGGAAGGCGACGACTTCCACCCGCAGGCAAATATCGACAAAATGTCAGCCGGCATTCCACTCACCGATGAGGACCGCTGGCCATGGCTGAACGTCATCAACTCCTGGATGGTGGCACGCGAGGCGCTCGGCGAAAACACCGTGGTGTCCAGCTCCGCGTTAAAGCGCAGCTACCGCGAGGTACTCGCCAAAGACGTGCCCACATTCTTCATTCACCTCAACGGCAGCCACGAGCTCATTCAGCAGAGGCTCAGCGAACGCAAGGGCCATTTCATGCCGCCCGCGCTACTACCAAGCCAGTTCGCCATTCTTGAGCCGCTTGTCCCCGAAGAGAACGGCGTGGAAATCTCCATCGAAGGCAGCGTCGACGAAATGGTCGACCGTGCCATCGAAGCGCTGAACGCCTACGCCGCAACTGTGGCCGCCCAAACCGCAACCCAGGCCGCCTAACCCACCATTCCCCAGTCCGCATGTGTCCGATTCGGCAGAAACGGACAGACAAAACCCAAAACCGGTGCATGTTTGTCCGATTCCACAGAAACGGACAAACAGAACCCAAAAACAGCAGCCCAACTGTCCGATTCACCAGAAACGGACATGTACGCACCCAAAATGGGCTTCCATATGTCCGAATCTCCAGAATCGGACAAATCTAGCAAGCCAACCCCATGAATCGAGGAGGATTCATGAACCTTATTGCTGCGGCGATCATCGGCATCGCCATCATCGTTCTCCTTATCGCGGTATGCAAAGTGCATCCGTTCCTTTCCCTGCTTGCCGGCTCATTCGCGATGGCCGTGTGCGCGGGCGTGGAATACGATAAGGCATTCGACAGTTTCACGTCCGGCGTCGGTTCCACCATCGCTAACGTCGGCCTGCTTATCGCATTCGGCTCAATCATCGGCACGATCCTGTTCAAGTCGGGCGGCGCCGACACCATCGTCGACACCATCATGTCCAAGACGCCGTTGCAGCGTCTGCCGTGGGCCATGGCACTGATCGCGTTCATCGTCGGCATTCCGATGTTCTTCGAAGTCGGCGTGGTCATTCTCATTCCGGTGGTGCTCTTCGCCGCCCGCCGCGCCAAAGCTCCGGTCGTACTGCTGGGCATTCCAGCCCTCGCAGGCCTGTCCACCCTGCACGCATTCGTGCCGCCGCACCCCGGCCCGCTGACCGCCATCGGCGCACTGAACGCAAACCTTGGCATCACCCTGGCGCTCGGCCTGATCGTCGCCATTCCGACCGTGATCATCTCCGGCCCGCTGTTCGGCAAGCTCGCCGCCAAGTGGGTGCCGATCGCGGTCCCAGAAAACACTGCTGAGGCAGAAGCCCCGAAATCCGCGGAAAACCGCCCGTCTTTCACTTCCGCAATCGCCGTCATCCTGCTGCCGGTCGTGCTTATGCTCGCATCTTCCATCGTGGATCTGACCGGCCAGAGCGAAACCGTGTGGGGACGCGCGCTCGCCTTCATCGGCACTCCGCTGGTGGCTCTGCTCATCACCACGATTTTCGCGATGGTTGTGCTCGGCTACATGCAGAAGTTCACTCGCGACGCGGTCAATGGCATGGTCGGGCAGTCGTTCAGCTCCGTCGCCGGCATTATTCTGATCGTCGCCGCCGGCGGTGGTTTCAAGCAGACGCTTGTCGATTCCGGCATTGGCGACGTGATCGCCAATTCGATCACCGAATCCGCCATGAATCCGCTGATCGCAGGCTGGCTGGTCGCCGTGCTCATCCGCCTGGCAACCGGCTCCGCAACCGTCGCCACCGTCACCGCATCCGGCATTATGGTGCCGCTCGCCACCGGCATGAGCCCGACGCATCTGGCGATGCTGGTGCTCGCCATCGGCGCAGGTTCCGTATTCTTCTCGCACCTGAATGATGCAGGATTCTGGCTGGTCAAGGAATACTTCGGTATGACCGTCGGTCAGACATTGAAGACCTGGTCGCTGATGGAAACGATTCTGTCGGTCACCGGCTTGGGTTGCGTCATGCTGCTTTCGCTGGTGCTTTGACGCAACACTTCGCACACGAATTGCGATTGCGATTCGCGCGCATCATATCTGAAAAAACATATCTGAAATACAAAAAACTTGCCGTCCATTCGTTTTCCGCATCTTCTTTTCTGCGTTGCGGAAGATGCTGAAAGCGGGTGGATGGCACCAATCCCAATCAAATTCCATATCAAACAAAACCGTAGAAAGAAGAACATCATGCAGCTGGCAATGATCGGTCTGGGCCGAATGGGTGGCAATATGGCGAAGCGCATCGCGGCGGCCGGGCACGAGGTGGTCGGATATGACCGCTCCCCCGAATCGGATCGCACCGTGGCAAGCCTCGAAGAGATGGTGGCAGCGCTCACCGCGCCGCGCATCGTGTGGGTGATGGTGCCCGCAGGCGAGGCGACCGACAGCACCATCAACGAATTGGCGGAGCTGCTGGAACCCGGCGACATGATCATCGATGGCGGCAATTCCCGTTACACCGATGACGCGCGCCACGCGGCCGAACTTGAGCCGAGGGGCATCCATTTCATGGATTGCGGTGTTTCCGGCGGCGTATGGGGCATTGACCGCGGATACGCGCTTATGGTGGGCGGCAGCGAAGAGGATTTCGAACGCGCTCGCCCGATTTTCGAAGCGCTCAAGCCTGAAGGCGATTCCGGACTGGTGCTCGCAGGCCCGGTCGGCGGCGGCCATTTCGCCAAAATGGTGCACAACGGCATCGAATACGGCATGATGCAGGCGTTCGGCGAGGGTTTCGCCACTATGGTGAAGTCCGATCTCATCAAGGATCCGGCGGCCGTGATGACTTCATGGCGAGACGGTTCCGTGGTACAGTCCTGGCTGTTGGATTTGCTGGCGATCGCGTTCAAGTCCGATCCGACGCTGGAATCCATGCCGCCGGTGGCCAACGAATCCGGCGAGGCGAAGTGGATGATCGAGGCTGCGCTCGAACTGGGCGTGCCGACACCCTCCACCGCGGCCGCGCTGTATGCCCGCCAGACTTCCCGCGGCGGCGCGGACGACATTCTGCGCGTCGTCTCCACCATGCGCGCCCAGTTCGGCGGCCACGTCACCAAGATCGACGAAATCGCCACCCACTGAGAGTGCTTTGAATGTCCGATTCTGCAGAAACGGACAAACAGGACCCAAAAACATCAGCCCAACTGTCCGATTCACCGGAAACGGACATCCAAACACCAAAAACCAGCCTATGAACGTCCGATTCTGCAGAAACGGACACTCCACACAGCTTAAGAACGCCTATCTCGCTTATATATGGCAGACGTCCTCAGCAAAACGCCACTTCGGGGGTACGTTTTTGGCTGTTTTAACCAACCGACCTGCCATATATAAGCGAGATAGCTCCGGACAGGGGTGTGTTTCTGCCATATATAAGGCAGAAACACACCCCTTTGGCTTATTTGCGTCCGAATTCCTCCAGCGAGCGCACACAGGGCTCAGCGGCCGTAGACTTCGTGCACGAACTTTTCGAATGCGGCGATGGAACGCTCCACCTTTTCCGTATCGATGCAGTACGCCATACGGAAGTAGCCGGGCACGCCGAAACTGTCGGATGGCACGAGAATCAGGTCGTAATCCTTGGCCTTCATGCAGAACGCATTCGCATCATCCTCAAGCGCCTTCGGGAAGATGTAGAACGTGCCTCCCGGGCGCACCACGTCGAATCCGAGGCGCACCAGCGCGTCATACAAGAGGTTCATGTTCTTCTCGTACACGGAAAGATCGCTGGTTTCGTCCACCACCTTGGCCACGGCCAGCTGCACGCTGGATCCTGGGCAGTTGTGGCCGGTTCCGCGGCTGATCTGCCCGCACATCGGCACGATCAGTTCGGCATCGGTAGCGCGCGGGTTCACCGCCACGTAGCCGATGCGCTCGCCCGGCAGCGACAGCGACTTGGAGTACGAGTAGCACGAGAGCGTGTTGTCGTAGAACTTGCTCGGGTACGGCTGCACACCCCCATCGAACACGATTTCACGGTATGGTTCGTCGGAAATCAGGAAGATGTCGTGCCCGTATTCGACCTGCTTGGCGCGCAGGATTTCAGCCAGTCGGGTCAGCGTTTCGGCGGAATAGACGGCTCCGGAAGGATTGTTCGGCGTGTTGATGAGCACCGCCGCGGTTCCCGGGTTCAGCGCCTGTTCGAACGCTTCGAAGTTGATTTGGAAGTTTTCGGTGTCGGCCGGCACCACGGTCAGGTGCGCGCCGGTTCCGTTGACATACGGCTGGTACTCAGGGAAGTAGGGGGCAAAGGTGATGACTTCGTCTCCAGGCTTGGTCACCACGCGCAGTGCGTGGGCCAGCGCGCCGGCCGCACCCGTGGTCGGGAAGATGTAGTCGGTCGTATAGTCCATGTCGAAGCGGCGGTTGAGGCTTTCCGCAATGGCCGTGCGCACCGAGGTAATGCCCAGCGACGGCGAGTATCCGTGCAACGCGACCGGTTCCGCCTCTTGGTACAGGGCGATCATTTCGTCGGTGAAGCTTTGCGGGCAGGGCACGCTCGGATTGCCCAACGAATAGTCGAACACGTTCTCGTAGCCGATTTCGGCACCGCGCGCGGTCGCGTATTCGCTCAGCTCGCGGATCACGGATTTTCCGCCGAGCATGGCCTTGTAAGCTTCGTTGATCATGGACAACCTCCCCGTCGTTCGTTCATTTCGCACGTTCGCGTTTTTCCGCAGGACAATCCGCGGAAAAACGCCGCTATATCGTTTCTACCACCGGATTGTCACAGCCGGCTTTCGATGGTCACTTGGCAGACGGCGGCTGCTGCTGCGAAATCGCCATGCCGGGTACGAATCCTTCGCTGAAGATCCTGCGCCAGTATTCGAGCATGTCCGCTTTCGACATTGACATGAACATGCCTGCCGCGAGTACGGCGACGTCCTCGTTGAATACGGTGTCGAGCGGCAGTTTTTCATGCAGTTTCGGCCAGCGCTGCAGTACGGCCAGCATGCCTCCGACGGTGAAATCGAGCATGAGATCGGTTTTCAGGTCGAGACTGTCGGCATCCAATCCGAGCACGGAGATCATGGTCAAACGCCCGAATTCCTTGAGTGACGAAACGAGTTCCGGCGAGCTGTGCGGGCCGGCCAGCAAGGCCAGTCGGTCGAGACGCTGACGCTGTTCGGGATCGCGCAGCAGCGCGGTGACGTGCTTGCGCCATTCGGTGTCAGGATTGAAATCCCGTCCCGGTACGCCTGGCATTGGCGTGTCTTCGACGGCGTGCAGAATTGCGGAGTCCGCGAGTTCCGGCAGTCCGGAGAAATGGTAGTAGAAGGAATTGCGATTCACGTCTGCCGTGCGAACGATGTCGGTGACGGTGATTTTGTTGTACTCGCGTTCCGAAAGCAGCTCCCAGAAGGCGTTTTCGAGACGATCTTTTGCTGGCAGGATTTCCGAATCCCTACGTGGTCGTGGCATCAGTACCCCCTAATAATTAGTCACGTTGCCTCATAACCACGTTTTATTGTACAAGTTGTCTAGACCGAATTTCGGCAAATGTCGTATACGAATTCACGCTTACAACACAAGTACGCTACGCGAACAGTGCCCGCCCACGTTCGCACAGTACTCACGCCTCATTCGCGCTTCACTTTCGCTGAACTTTCGGATTGCGAGCGAGCGCCGCCTGCAACAGAATCACCAACGCCTGATTGATGTTGCGCCGATCCGCACTGCTCAAGCCAACATATGTGCCGAGCATTTCAGGAATCACTTTCGGACCGGCCGCCACGATCGCAGAAATACTGCCCGCACCGGAAGCCTCAAGCACGGAGAACAGCGCGTCGACCGCATGCTCACGCTGTTCTTTGGAAAGTCCCGCAAGCCAGCCGTTCAGCGACTTGTTGAACACCACCGAACTGTCGGCCACATCTTCGGCCTTGGCGAATTCACCCCCGTGCATCTGCCACGAGAAGGCGAAATGCTGCATGATGCCGTCCACGTCGGATTTCACCACCACGCAACGTTCGGGGGTTTCAAACACCATGCCCACCACCGAGGAGTCCGGCACGATTTTCACAATGCGGTCGCTAACGCTCGCATATTCGAAACTTTTCACCACTTCTTCGGGGAAACCCGGCCCGTCGAGCGAGTAAATGCGTTCAACGCGGTCCTTGATCTCGTCTTCGGCGTTCATGGCCGCATATACGGCCAGATTACCACCTTTGGAGTGACCGGTCAGCAGTATCGGCCCATCCCACAGCGAGGCGACTTTTTTCAGGTATTCAGCTGCGGAAACCTGTGCTGGAACCGGGTATTGGAAGGCCATGTTGAAGTCTTCCTTCCATCCGACCAGCGAATCATCAGTACCCCGAAACGCCACAACCAGCGTTCCCGACGGCAGCCGGAAAGTCACTGCCGCGAACTGCGTTTGCGCACCACCATCGAACTGCTCGCAATACGCGCTCATCTCAACGTCGGAAAACCGCGGATTCGCCGCCACAGCATGGTAGAAGTCGTGCGTCACCTGCGGATCGACCAATCCCACGTTCTCCACATCATGGTCGGCTACGGGCTTGTCGTGGTTCAGCTCGTCATCGGCACGCGCAATCGTCACGCCGCCAAACGGGGGCTTGCGCAGCATACGCAACGATGCGATCGGACGCCGAATATCGAATTGCTTCGCACGCGCCTGCAACGTACCGTATTTCGCTACCAAATCGTCCAATCGCAGCACGCATTCCGGTACTTCGTCGTACGAAAGCTGCGCCAACACCAATGCGTCAGCCTCGCGGAACGGCAATGCCTCGAAACTGCGCGTTTCCGTGCGCGCATAGTCAATAATATTGCCCATCACGCATCCCCCTCCTTGTCGTTGCGCAGTTCACCGACAGCGACTTTCGCTGCGCTGGCTGGAATCGCCTTGAACACGTCTTTGATGAGTTCGCGCGTTTGCACGTCGGTACCTCTGGCAGCTGCCACGATTTTCGGCAGCGAATCCGTCCAATTCGCCACCAGATCAGCGATATTACCGTACCCCGCGGCTGCGAAGATGTCGTATATCTGGTTGATGGCCCGTTCGCGTTGTTCCTGGCTTACGCGGTCGAACCATCCGTCAATGGTTTTGCCGATGAGTTGCGCACCGCCTGTCAGCTCGCTTGCCTGCTCGAATTCGCCGGATTGCGTCACTTGCCAGCTTGATCCCATATGCTGCAGAATGCTTATGGCGTCGGCTTTGACGAAGGTTGGTTTGATTTGCGATTGCAACAGCATGCCGATAATGGAGGATTCCGGCACGGTTTTGTCGATTCGTGCCGCGATTGCCTGATATGCGCGGCTATGCACCATGACTTGAGACATTCCAGGACCGTCATGCGAGAAGATGCGGGAGATTCTGCAGTTGCGTCCCGGCACGCTTCCTCCGAGCGCCGGCAGCAGTCCGAGCCGTTGCGCGCGTTCGTTGGTCGCTTCAATATCGCTTTGCGTGATTTGCATGGCCGCATATACCGCCATATTGCCGCCTTTGGAATGCCCGCCGATCATAATGTCGGGTGATTTTTTCGCCGAGAGGAAACGTTCCGTCCTGTCCAGAATCGAGTCCGCATATCGATATGCCGATTCTTGCGACGGCACTGGGCAGCGCACCGCCATATTAAAATCCTCTTTCCAACCGACGAGCGTGCCGTCAGTGCCACGGAACGCAACATATAAGCCGAAATCGGCACCCAAATCGAAGGTCATCGCAGCGAATTGCTGCTGCTCGCCCTCATCCAAACGTTCGGCATACTCCCCCACCCGCAACCCGCGGAATCGCGGCGATTCGCAAACCGCGCGCAGCAACGAAAGCCGATAATCATTCATTTCAGAGGAATTCGAAACAAACATCTCATCGTAGCTTTCGGCGCGCAGCAAGTCACGGATCGGCACGGTCGCCACCGACTTGGCCTCGCCGAATGCTGGAACCAAGCCCGGCAATCGCATGTAGGAAAGCTCGGAAAGCACCAAGGAATCGACATTGCTGAACGCCAATTCGCCGAACCCGCGGAACTCGCGGCGCACATAATCCACAACATTGCCCATGCCTCAACTTTAGTCCGTTCACGGCTCCGGACACATGTCACCACGCGCATTCCCACATGTTCTCGCGCACGCCCCCGCACACCCACGCTCAAACCGACTCAGCCACGCACTGTAGGATATGTGCGAACACAAGTTGCGAACACGCATCTCGAACACGCATCGCAGACGCAGCGAACGCAAGTCGCGCGCACCAGTAATGCATGCGAATCAAACTTATGAAGGGACGCTTCAGAACACTATGGAACCGATTGGAATCGTTGTGGATTGGCTGAAAACCAATTCCGGAAAAATCATTCTGCTCATTGTCGTTGCACTGCTTGCGGCCGTTATCGACAAGGCGCTTACCCGAATCGTGAGCAAAGTGCTGGACCGTTCGCAAGTGCCGAACGCTTCGATTTTCATCAATATTCTGCGCGCGGTGGTGTGGACGTTGGCTGTGGGCACTGTGCTGCAGCCGGTGTTCGGCATTAATCCGACCACGATTTTCACCGCGCTCGGCATTGGCGGTCTTGCGGTGTCGCTCGGTATGAAAGATACGATCGCGAACATCATCGGCGGTTTCGGTCTGATGCTTGGCCGTGTAATCCAGCCGGGCGATCTGGTGAATGTGGCGGGCACCGATGGCGTGGTCGAAGACATCAACTGGCGTCAGACCGTGGTGCGCGAGCGCAATGGCAACGTCAAGATCATTCCGAATTCGATTCTGAACACCGCGTCACTGGAAAAACTCAATCCGTCCAATGAGATGCTGGTTCGTGTGCCGTTTACCGCCAAGGCCGGTACCGACATCGACGAGATGACCCGTCAGGTGGTTCAGGCCGTGCAGCGCGATACCGCCGATTTGGCCGATCCGCGCTTCCCTCCGAAAGTAAGACTGACCGGCTACTCCCCTTACGGCATCAATGTCGAAGTGTGCGCGTACGCCAAGCCGGAATCGTTGCTTCCCGACATGATCAACGCCGTGGCACGTTCCATCGCCAATGCTGATTTTCTTGAGAATCGCGCCATTAACAAAGAATCGTAATATCCTCGCGAACATAAGAAATCGCGGTTGACCCATATATATAAAGTGCCGCATGCAGTAGTCCACATGCGGCACTTTTTTTATACTGGAATTATTGCATCATTAGATTGATTGACGTAATAATAACCGTCACTACAATGTAAGTAACTACACCGACGTTCAGTATTGCCGTGCTCGTGCGCATGCCGCGAGGCAGTTCTTCCGGTGCGGTATAGAATTCAAAGTTCTTGCGATTGCGGATAAGCAACACTATGCCCGCGATGATCAGACCGTAATATAGCAGCATATAGATGCCGAATATCATCATTCCCGTCGCATTCTGGCCCATCCACTGCATCATGGCCGTTCCGTCGCCGTTTTCCGCACTGGTCAGCACGTTCATCAGACTGTCGATGTCAATGTTCGTCACCACCCACGGCGCAACCACGCCACCCATGAAGTTGACGATCATGTGCATGGCCACCGAATAACGCAGTTTGCTGGTGCGCACGTACACGTAGCCGAACATAAGACCCAATGCGAATGCGTAGAAGAACTGGAACAGGTTCATGTGCACCAGAGCAAAGAACAGCGCGGAGAACACGATCGCGGTTTTTTCGCCGTATTTGCGCGTGCGGCTGATGAGTTCCTTGCGGAAGATCCATTCTTCGAACAACGGTCCGAGAATTACGAGGAACACCACGTTCCACACGTCGAATTGCATGGCCAGATCGCTCACCGAATTGCTGGCTTTGCCTCCGGACAGCAGCGACGCCAACATATTGCCGATGAGACTGCCCCCATACATGAGCGGGAAGCACATGATAAGCAGTTTGAAGAATTGGCCCGGCTTCATGTCGAACTTGCGTGTTTCAATGACCGACGATTTGCCCATGATCAGTACCGCGAGCGGCATGGCCACGAGATACAAAGGGGTATCCGATGCCACATACACCGCCCAATTCGGCAGATTCGTGGTGTGCAGTACCTGATAGAGCATGCCGGAAAGCACCGTTGCAAGCGCATACCAGATCACCACCATCAGGCACATGCCTGCGCCGATGCGGGAGAACACGCTTTTCACGCGCCTGAGCCAAAGTTCATAAGGATTGGCTTGTGGCTGCGGATACTGCGGTTGTTGCTGATATTGGGATGGCTGTTGTGGATTCTGCTGCGGATGCGGTTGTTGCGGCCGCTGCGGATATTGGGGGTACTGCGGAAACGTCATATTTGCCTTTGCGACGACGTGCACGGGGTGCGTATACGAAAATGCTGATATCCAGCACCTTAGTACAGGAATGCTGAATATCAGCTTACAATCTCATGACCGTCGTCATGGGCGTCCGCAACGAAACAGCTCACACGGCGAGCGCGGCGATCGGACGCGGAGCCACCACCACTTCGGATCCAACCGTCAGGCCGGCAGGAAGCTCATTGGCCGGCAGCTGCACGGTGACGGGCAGGTGGCCCACACCTGCGGCAACCGTCAAGTCAACGCGGGCGAGCGCACCGAGGAAGTGCACCATGTCGACGCGACCATGCTCGCCTACCATGTTGCCATCGTTTGCGGCTAGAGTGATCACAAGGTTTTCCGGTCGCACGAGCACGGTGGAGGCGTCGCGCTTGGAGGCTTCGAGCAACGGCACGCGCTGGCCAAACACCACGGCTTCCTCACCATTCGTGATGCCTGGGAGTCGGTTGGTCAGGCCAATGAAGGTGGCCACGTATTCGCTGCCCGGACGGCGGTACAGTGTCTGCGGGTCGGCGATCTGTTCGATACATCCGTGGTTCATCACGCCGATGCGGTCGGCAACGGTGAGCGCTTCTTCCTGATCGTGGGTCACGAACACGGTGGTGGTGCCGGCTTCGAGCTGGATGCGGCGGATTTCGTCGCGCAGCTGCACACGAACTTTGGCGTCAAGTGCGGAAAGCGGCTCGTCGAGCAGGAGCACTCGGGGGTTCACGGCCAGTGCGCGGGCGAGCGCCACACGCTGCTGCTGACCGCCAGACATCTGCTGCGTGTATTTGCCAGCCTGATCGGCAAGACCTACGAGTTCCAGCTTCTCCATGGCCTGCTTACGGCGTTCCGTCTTGCCCATGCCGCGGATTTCCAACCCGAATTCCACGTTCTGCAGAGCGGTCATGTGTGGGAACAGCGAGTACGCCTGGAACACCATGGCCATGTTTCGCTTGTTGACGGGCACGCCAGTCACATCTTGGCCGCCGACGAGAATACGACCGGCCTGGATGTCTTCCAAGCCTGCGAGGGAACGCAGCGCGGTGGATTTGCCGCAGCCAGAGCCGCCGAGCAGCACGACCATTTCACCAGGATTGATTTCTAGGTTGAAGTTGTCGAGCGCCTTGTTGGTGGCTCCTGGGTAGATTTTGTCTACATTAAGCATTTGCACGCCGCCGCCGCGTTCCGCGGAGTCGTTGAGGACTTCGCGTGCGGCTCGGGTTACGGTTTCGGCGCTCGGATTGGCGTTTACGAACGCTTCCGAAGTGCGTGCGATGGTTGCTTTCTGATCAGCGAGAGTCATGATTCGTTGCTTTCTTTGGATTTACGCAGTGCGTCGGAAATAAGATCGAGGGCTACCAGCAGGATCACGCCGAACAGTAGTGCCAGCAGCGACATGGCGGTGGAGATTTGGGAGTTGGATTGGCCAAGCTGGTAGAGCGCCACCTGCAGGTTCATGCGTCCAAGCAGCGATGCGACGGTGTATTCGCCCAGCACCACGGCGATGGAGATGAACGATGCAGAGAGGATCGACTGCCACAGGTTGGGAATGAGCACACGGAAGAACACTCGCGGCCAGGAGGCTCCGAGCGAGCGGGATGCTTCGCACAGCGTTTTCACGTCAATGGAGTTGAGGCCCACAGCGAGCGCGCGGAATGCAAATGGCATCACCAGAATAACGTACGCGAAGCACAGCCAGATCGGGTTGGTGCTGAGCACGTCGGCGCTGAGCCAACGGTAAATCGGCCCCAGGCCGACTACGAGCACGATGGCGGGGATGGTCAGCGGCAGGGTGGCCACCCATTCGATGGCGCGTTCCAGCTGCTTGGAGCGAATGTGCACGATCACCATGGTGGGTACCATGAGCAGCAGCATGATGACCACAGTCACCACACACAATCCCATGGACGATCCAAGACCGCTCCACAATGTGGACAAGTCAGCACCAAGCGCGCTGCCATCGCCGGTGAAAATCGCAATCCACGGATCCAAACTCCACTTGCCGGAAAGCGGGTGTCGAATGGTGAACACAAACATAGACACCAGTGGCACGAACAGGAACAGCAGCGTGAACGTGAGAATAATCGCCTTGATCACGCGCTGCTTGCGCACGCGGGCGGCACGCAGCTGCGGGGGCATTGCTTCAGTATGATTCACTGCCATTGTCCGGCCTTCTTTTCCACAGCGTGGCTCAGCATCATCACCAGAGCAACCACGATGATCATCGCGAAGGCGAGCACTTGCGCGAATCCCTGCTGATTCGGATCCATTTCGTTGCGCATGGCACCCTGAATCATAAGCGGCACCAGAATCGAACGCTGTGAGAACAATGCGGCGGCCGTCGCATATGCGGAGAACGCGCTGGCGAACAGCAACAGCAATGCGGAAATGAAACGCGGAACCAGTATCGGCCCCGCAACGCGCGTCCAATACTGGAAGGTGTTACCGCCGAGCGATTCGCAAGCCTCACGCCACTGCGGACGAATCGAATCGACCGCAGGCAGGAAGATGATAATCATCAACGGAATCTGGAAGTAGCAGTAGACCGTGATTAGGCCAGGCAGGGAGCTCAACCAGTTCGGATTGACGGTCAGTCCGGTCAGCTGACGGATCAGCATGGTGCCGACGCCGTTGATACCGATGGTGGCGATGAAGGCGAAAGCGAGCATCACGCCGCCGAACTGTGCGAGCACCGACGAAATGGCACTGACCATGCGGCGCAGCAGTCCGTTCGGTTTGCTGCCAATCACCAGCGCATACGAGGCAACCGCACCCACGACCGCGCCAATGAGTGCGGAGATCACGGAAACGAGAATGGAGGTGGCGAACGCGGCGATGGTGTTCGCTTCGAAGAGTTTGCTGAAGTTGTTGAGGGTAAATCCGCCGTCGAGGTTCTGGAATGCGCCGACAATCACGATAACGGTAGGCGCAAGCAGGAAGCAGGCGGTGTAGGCGAAGAACGGGATGGTCACGACGAATGTACCGATTTCGCGGCGATGCGTGGCGAAATCGGAGGTTGCGGAGGGGCCGTTTCCTCGCGTTCCGCGGGCTTCGCGTGCGTTACGCCCGCCGATGACTCCCGCTTTGGGGGTGATTGCTGCAGTCATGGTTGCATGCGTGCTTTCATACGATTGATATGCGGTGAGATTGCATAGGATTGTGGGATTCCGCTATTGCGCTGGAGACATGCTTCAAGGCCGGTTGTTGCGGCAGAAGACGTCGGGGAACTTGCTTCAGCCCGTCGTGTCCGCCGGTCTACCGGCCTTAGATTGCATTATTTTCGATTGCGATCCAGCTCGTTTGCGTTGCTTGCGAGCGGTTGCAATCAGTTGCCGATGGTCTTGTCCCAGTTGTTCTGGAGCCATTCGGTGATGCGAGTGGAATCATCGTTTGTATAGGTCACCGGATCGCCCTCGATGGTGATGGCGGTCTTCAGGGTGTCCTGGTCAACCGTGCCGTCTTCCTTCATGGAGTCGAGGAGCACCGGATTGGCGCCGCCCTTGAACCATTCGTTCTGAGCATCGGCGGTGTACAGGTATTCCTCCCACAGGCGTGCTGCGGCCGGGTGCGGAGCGTCCACGTTGATGGCCTGGTTGTAGTAGCTGACCACCTGGGCGTTCTTGAAGGTCTTGAACTTCCAGTTCACGCCCTTCTCCTTGAGGCTCTTCTGATAGGAGGCCTGGTTGTAGCTCCAGTCCATCACCACGCCGGTCTGGCCGGAATCGATGGTTCCGTCGGTCACGTCAACGGTGGTGAGGTTGCCAGCATCCTTGAGCTTCTTGAAGTAGTCGAGGCCCGGCTGCAAGTCGTTGATGTCACCACCTGCGAGCTGGTTGATCATGAGGTAACCGTTGAATGCGGCGCCGGCTTCGGCAGGCTTGCCGTTCAGCGCCACGGTGCCGGCGAACTTCGGATCCATCAGATCGTCAAGGCTGTTGATGTCGCCGTACTTGTCGGCGTTCCAACCGATCGACATGATGCCGGTGTAGTCGGCGTAATACTTGCCGTCAGCATTCTTCACGGAATCCGGAATCTTATCCCAGGCCTGCACCTTGTAGGAGGCGAAGTTGTCGGTGCTGGTGGAAGCCACGGCCAAGCCGAGGTCGAACACGTCGGGGGCAGCGTCGGTGCCCTTGTTAGTCTTGGCTGCGTCCACTTCTTCCTTGGAGGAGGCGTTCGGGTTCAGCTCGTTGATCTTAATGTTCGGATACTTCTTCTTGAAGCCGTTGATGACCTCACCATAGTTGGACCAGTTGTGAGGAAGTGCGATGACGTTAAGCTGGCCTTCCTTTTCGGCGGCGGCAACCAAATCGTCCATCGTACCGAAATCAGCCAAGGAAGTGGCCTTTGCGGACTTTTCATCAATCTTCACGGCCTTGCCGGAAGTGGAATCAGCGGAGGAATCCGTGCTGCCCGATCCGCAGGCGGCCATGGAGAAAGCCAGAACGGCAGCAAGAGAGCCGGCAGCCAGTTTTCGCAGAGAAATCATGGAAATCAATATCTTTCTTATGCCTTGTTCATAACAACAAGAAAGAAGATAAGCCCTCAAATCAACGCGATTCTGACCTTACAGTAAATATGCAGTTTATTTTGAATCGAAAAAACTAAATTTTCCCAAACTGCAGGTAAATTGGCGGAATATGTCAACTGGCACCAACGCAGTGTCAGCATTGATGCCAGTCTCATGCAAATCGAATCAGACTAAAGCGAGCAACCACACAATCGAAATCAGCGCAGCACGCCCTCGATCAGCATGGTGATCAGGTTGGTGTAGCTCACGCCGGTTGCCTCCCATGCCTTGGGATACATGGAAATCGGGGTGAAGCCCGGCATGGTGTTGATTTCGTTGACCATCACTTCGCCGTCGGCCGTCACGAAGGTGTCGACACGACTCAGGCCGGCGCCGTCGACTGCGATGAACGCTTTTTTGGCGGTTTCGCGCACGCGGTTCAGAGTTTCTTCCGGCAGGCTTGCGGGCACTTCCACATGGCTTGCGTCGGAGTTCACGTACTTGCTGTCGAAATCATAGAACTGGTCGTCGCCCTCGGCACGCTTGTCAAGCACGATTTCGCCCGGCCAGCTGGCCTGCGGAGCCTCGCCGGCCTTCGGGCAGAGCACGGCGCATTCGATTTCGCGCGCGTCGATGCCCTGTTCCACGAGCACACGCCAATCATGGCGGGACGCTTCGAACACTGCGGCGGCAAGCTCGGCCGCATCGCCCTCATGTTCGACCTTGGTCACGCCGAAGCTGGAACCGGCGCGGGACGGCTTCACGAACAGCGGGTACTGCAATCCGGCCTGCTGCACCGCGGCAAGCATTTCGTCCGCCTCGGCGGCAAATTCGGAAGCGGCATCATAATCGCGCACATCCAACGTGATGCCTGGAGCCACGGGAATACCGGCCGCAGCCAGCAATACCTTCGTATAATGCTTGTCCATGCAAGCGGCGGAAGCGAGCACACCGCAGCCAACGTACGGCACGTTCATCATTTCGAACAGGCCCTGAATCGTGCCATCCTCACCGTACGGACCATGCAATACCGGAAGCACGGCGTCCACGTGGCCAAGCGAAGTCAGCGTGCCGTCATCTTCACGAGCGAAGAAACCATCCTGGCCGAGTGCCACATCCAGCACCACATCTTTGGAGGAATCCGTCTTCTCCACCATCGGCAGGCCTTCGCTCATGTTCCACTTGCGTGGATCCTCGCCGCCTACGATCCACTCGCCGTTCTTGGTGATTCCCACCTCAATGGCTTCGAACTTGTCAGTATCCAACGCGCGCAGCACGCCCGCCGCAGAGATGCAGGAAATCGAATGCTCGTCGGCTTTGCCGCCATACATCACCACAATGCGCTGTTTTGCCATCTTTGTCTTATGCTCCATAAGTTGGTCCGTTGAACGCACGCGCGCCCAATACCGTCTGCCAATACTGTCTGTACTGTCTGTCTTCGCAATATCGCGCCGGTTCGCACTTCTGTTCGCCCGCGATACCACGCATTCGCAATATCGCAGTTCAGTATACAAACCGCACCCCACAGCCCACACACGACGAACCATAATTACACACGCCCGTCACTCATGTCCTATTTTCATGAATCATAGAATACGGAATCAAACGTTGGAATGATGCGATTGCAACCTGAAAAACCGAGCTTAATCGCTTTGTCTAATCACGATTAGACTAATCACGATTAGACTATTTTTATACAGATTTACTATTATTGCCGAAATATATGGCGATTGACGATTGACACATTCCGATTGACGTTTTACGCAATCGCATGCCTCGAAAAATAAAAAGACCGCACCTGAAAGTGCGGTCTTATCTGCAATCGCGATGTTGCGGAAAGCTTATTCTTCGCTGATGCCTTCGCCGAAAAGTTCGGACAGCATCTGCGCGCAGGAGATGCCATCGGAAAGCACGTGGCTCATGGCCGTGGCGAGCGGTGTAGGCACGCCATACTGCTTGCCGAGCGCCACCACCGCATCGGTGGTCGGCACGCCTTCGGCCACGCCGTTGCTCACCTTGGTGGCTTCCTCAACGCTCAATCCCTTGCCCAAGTTGGATCCGAACGTGTAGTTGCGGCTCAACGGGGATCCGCAGGTGGCGATCAGGTCGCCCACGCCAGCCAAACCGGCGAACGTCTTCGGATCGGCGCCTGCCGCCTCGCCCAGGGCGGTCAGTTCGGCCAGGCCACGGGTTTCGATCATGGCGGCGGTATTTTCGCCGTAGCCGGCGCCGCGGGCCATGCCCACGGCCAGCGCGACCACATTCTTCAGCGATCCACACATTTCCAAGCCGATCACGTCGCGGGTTACGAACGCACGGAAATAGTCGGTGGTGCAAGCGGCTGCGATCTTGCGCGCATTGTCGAGATTTTCGCAGGCGACCACGGTTGCGGCCGGCTCGCGGTCGGCGATCTGCTTGCTCAGGTTCGGTCCGGAAATCGCGGCGAAGCGGTCGGCCGGCAGGTCGAGCGTTTCCATAACGACTTCATCCATGCGCTTGCCGGTGGTGCGTTCGATGCCTTTCATCAGCGAGGCGACGAGTGCGGTTTCGGGAATCAGGTCCTTGAATTCGACGAGCGCGACGCGGGCGAACTGTGCGGCGATGGCCACGATCACAATGTCGGCGTTGGCTACGGCTTCGGCACGGTCGCCGGTGGCGGTCATGTTGCTTGGCAGCACTTTCACGCTGGGCAGGCGAACACCGTTGTGATGGTGGTCGCGAATGCCTTCCACAATCTCCGGTTCGATGGCCCACATAGTCACATTGTTGCCTGCATCGGCAAGCACCTGACCGAAAGCGGTTCCCCAAGCTCCTGCGCCCAGTACCGTCACGTTCGTCATATTTGCTCCTTGCATTACTCCGGGCATCATTCATAACCCGGAGTCTTGGCTCAAAAATTGCTTTTCCTATGCTACCGCCGGCTACGCACACCGCGATATATGCCGCAATACGCGCCATACGTATGCGCAATCGGCTGGCAGTATTTCGATTACCGCATTTCAGCAATCGCGTGTGCGGTCTTTTTCGATTCGGCCTTCTTCGATTCAGTCCTTCACTCGGCTCATCGTACGATAATCCCAATATCCATCGGGGGCTTGTTCGCCGCGGATTTCGGCCATGACTTCGGTCATGCGCACGCGGATGCGTCGGGTAAGTTCGTTGGCGAGATCCTCCGGCACTTCCTCACCCCAGGAATCGCAATCGGCGAGCAGATCCGCATAATCAAGCGCCTCGTCGTAGCACATGACCACGTTTTTACGCGGCCACGGCCACCAATGGTTGATGCTTGCCGCGCCCCACGTTACCGCGCAATACAGCGGAATCTGGTAGCCGAGTCGGCGCGAAGCCTCAAGCGCGATCATGCCCACGCCGTTTTTCATGCTCATCGGCCATTTCTGCGGGTCGCGCGTTACCGTGCCTTCCGGCCATACGGTTAGGGGTCGGCCGGAGGTAAGGATTTCCACGGAGGTTTCCTCGATGGCTTTCGCCTTGCCCGAACGGCGTTGCACGGGCTGCATGCCTACCAGTTGGAACCATTTGCCGATCAGCGGCCACGAGGCCATTTCGGCTTTGGCCATGTAGCGCGGACGGCGGCCTTGATGGAACATGGAGATCATGGGCACGAACACGTCAAACATGGTGACGTGCGTGGCCGCGGTGATGAACGGACCGGTTTCCGGCACGTGTTCGATGCCCCACGCCTTGAGTTTGGTGCGGTTGCGGAATACGATGTCGCATCCGGTGAGCAGACGATGGGTCGCTTTCGGATTCTGCGCCGCGATTTCGGCTTCATTGGCTTTGCGCGGCCCGCATGGAAAGTCGTGGGTTGGGTCAACGAGATGGTGACGCTGTGCGAGCTTTGCGACTTGTTCGTCGCTTAACGGTTTGACCGCGGAACGCGGCGAGGGTTTTCCTTTGGATGCCATGCGTTCCATTCTGCCACCACCCATTCCGCTTGGTTGGAACGATTGCGCTCATGCACGACGCACACACGAAATACAAAAACACGGAATATACGAAAAAGGCGGAACTGGTGGATAGGCTGGAGGACGATTGACGACGAAGATGTTGCGACTATCCCTAGAATCCGTCTGGACATGCAGTAAACACAATAACGATGAGGGAAACCCTTATATCTTCGGCTGTTCACCTCGTTGCAAACGCCATTCGATATCGACAATCATAATGCTATTCCGAAAGAATCTCTGCCGAAAATCGACATTATTTTCAAAAACAATAAAGCTTTTGCATCACTATTATGCGCCATAACCCCCTAAATTAAGTTCAATAATTTATACACTGAATTACTAAGTTTTTGAGAACGAGCAACGGCAATATGTAAGCAAAAAGCCGGTGCCCACTGTTGTGAACACCGGCCTTACCAAGCCAATCAAGCTATATCAGCGATAAATCAAGCAACAAATCAGTCGAAATCTGCGCCGAGAGCTTCGAGCTTGCCACGGAAATCGGCATAACCGCGGTCAATCAGCGAAATGCCCTGCACATTGGACGGGCCCTTTGCCGCCAACGCGGCAATCAGATGGCTGAAGCCGCCACGCAGATCCGGCACGTCAATATCGCGGCCGGTCAGCGGGGTCGGTCCGAAGATAACCGCGGAATGCTTGTAATTGCGCTGCTGGAAACGGCATGGCAGCGATCCGAGGCATTCGCGATACAGCTGAATCGTGGCACCCATCTGCACCAGTGGCTTCGTGAAACCGAAACGATTCTCATACACCGTTTCGTGCACGATCGACAGGCCCTTCGCCTGCGTCAACGCCACTACCAACGGCTGCTGCCAGTCGGTCATGAAGCCCGGATGCACGTCGGTTTCGATCGCGACCGGCTTCAAATCGCCGCCCGGATGCCAGAAACGAATGCCGTTATCGGTGATGTCGAACTCACCACCAATCTTGCGGAACACGTTCAGGAACGTCATCATTTCAGGCTGCGTAGCACCCTTGACGAAAATGTCGCCATGCGTGGCCAATGCCGCGGAAGCCCAGGAAGCGGCCTCGATGCGGTCGGTCAGCGAAGTGTGCGTGTAACCCTTCAGTTCCTTCACGCCCTCGATGCGGAACGTACGATCCACATCCACGGAAATAATCGCGCCCATCTTCTGCAGCACGCACACCAAATCCATGATTTCAGGTTCGGTGGCAGCGCCGGAAAGCTCCGTCTTGCCCTCAGCAAGCACGGCGGCAAGCAACGTCTGCTCGGTAGCGCCCACCGACGGGTACGGCAGGTGAATCTTCGCGCCATGCAAACCGTTCGGAGCGGTGATATGAATGCCGTCCTTATGTTCCTTATCGACGTTGGCACCCAACTTGCGCAACGTTTCCAGGTGGAAATCAATCGGACGACCGCCAATATTGCATCCGCCGAGAGCCGGAATGAACGCCTCACCCAAACGGTGCAGCAGCGGGCCGGAGAACAGAATCGGAATACGCGACGAACCAGACAGCGTATCCACGTCGGCCACATCGGCAAGCTGCACATTCGTGGCGTCGATCGTGACCACGCCGTGATCGCCATCCACCGTAACGTCCACGCCATGCAGACGCAGCAAGTCGGAGACCACATGCACGTCGCGAATCTCCGGAACATTCTTCAACACGGACGTACCCGGGGCGAGCAGCGCCGCCACCATGGCCTTGCTCACGAAGTTCTTCGCGCCACGCACCTTGATGGTGCCGTTCAGCGGCTTGCCACCTTCGACGTGCAGAATGTCGTTGTTGTTGTCAGACACGCTCAACCTCTTTCGCTTCCCTTATACGGTTCAAGCTTGAAACACACTAACCCTCAGTTTGCCATAAGGCATGTAGTGGGCTCGTGAAATGCCGCGTTCAGCGCAGTGTCTCCCAATTTCGTTCGACTTTCGACCAAAATTCCCAGCCACTGGAACAATCCACCCGCCAAACCGCATCCCAGCGGGCAAAAACTTCCAGTCGGTGGAAGAATCCTCCCGATACAAGCCCCTCCACCGTCCAAAAACCTCCAGTCACTGGAAGAATCATCCCACCAAACTGCATCTCAGCGGGCAAAACCCTCCAGTCACTGGAAGAATCAGGACGGACAGCTACCCCCGTGCTGCACTAATCCTTCCAGCGAATGGGAAAAATGGACGGTGAAACGCAACAGAGCGCAAATCAGGCGCAATTGAACCTGTGACTACAGTGCGGCTTTAATGTCTTGCGCCAAACGGGCGTTCCACATGGCACCCGTAGCGCTCATCACCGCGTTTGCACCAGCCTCACGGTACGCCTTGTAATCTTCCGGACGAATCACACCGCCCACGCCAACGATCGCAAAATCAAGACCCAGCTTCTCGCGAATCGCATTCAGGCGGCCAACCATATCGAGACCTGCACCACGAATCGCATTGCCACATACGCCCGAACGGTCACGCCCCGCGCCTGGCAATGCCTGATTGCCGTTCGCATCCACCAGCTTCGCGGAGATTGTGTTAATGGTGGAGAAACCCTGCACCGCGCCATGGCCGGCGGTTTCCTTCACCATGATTTCCAGATCGGCATCATTCGGAATGTATGCGAGCTTCACGATCAGCGGACGATCGCCGATTTCGTTCTTCACCGCTTCCGTAATCTCGCCGACCAAATGCGGATCGTGGCACAACAGACGATTATGTCCCTCATTCGGGCAGCTGGTGTTCATTTCCATCAGGCCAGCGCCAGTTTCGGCAACCAAATGCGCGGTGGTGACATGATCGGCGATATACGCTTCACGATCCATGCCCTCCACGCGGGAGCCTTGGAAGCTCGGCACCAGCAGCTGGCCGTCACCGGCTGCGGCGATTGCCTTCTGCATGTCCGGCTGCCATTCGTCGGGATCACGGGAGGGAACGCCGAAACTGTTGGAAATCGAAATCGGAAGCTCATAACGGGTATCGGCAAGCACACCCTCGTCAAGTTCGGCACTGCCCGGAACCAGCGAACCATCGGCATTCCGCGGATGCACGGCCAGCACGTTCGGGAACGCATTGCAGCCCCATGCGCGGGAACGAACCGTCTTGTATACCGCCAGATCGAAGCCCATACGGAAAGCGGCCGTGGTGAAACGCTCATTCAGCAGCGGACCAGCTGGAATACCGAACGGCAGATTCACACGAAAACCAAGGAATTCCTGCGCTTGAGCGGCCTGAATGGTCTGAACGCCCTGAACCTCACTGGAGGAATCGGACGCAACCTCAGCAACAACAGACGTGACCGATCCCGCAGAATCGGACGCATCAGCCCGCAACACTTCGGCAAACGCGCCGAACGGCCCTTGCAAATAGTTGTCTTCATACGTGCGATTGACATCATAAAACGGCGCAAAACCCTGGCTCATTTTTCTCTCCGAAAGCTACGAAAGCACGAAACGATAAGCCCACCATAGCGCGTCTCATATGCAAAACCCGCGCAAATCTCACATAATCAGCAATCCCAACGTCCCAATCCTTCCAGTCACTGGAGGAATCCGGACAATATGAGTCCCCTAATCGTCCCAAAACCTCCACCCAGTGGAGGAATCACCCCGCTACGGACCGTCTCAAAGTCCAAAAACATCCACCTACTGGAAGAATCCTCCCGCTCACGCATCACATAACATCCCAATCCTTCCAGTCACTGGAAGAATCCTCCCGCGAACAATCATCCCGACGTCCCAATTCTTCCACCCACTGGAAAAATCCTCCCGCAAACAGCCCGCGCAACAACGCAAGCGGGGTGTTCCTTCCACCCACTGGAGGAATCACCCCGCAAACAGCCCTCGCACCTAGCCAGCCGCCAACTCAGATGATGCCGCGATCGGCAAGCGGGCCCTGCCAATCCGGGTATTCGCCTTCGCGCGCGGACGCGATCAACTGCTCCGGCTCACGCTTCGCCGGCAGCGTCTTCGGCTTGAACGGGAACTTTTCGGCACGCATCTTCTCGTATGTCACAATATCGTCTTCATACTGCAACGTCAGATCGATATCGTCATAGCCGTTCATCAGGCGCCAACGGGTATAGTCGTTCACTTCGAACGGCAGCGTCACGTCGCCGCACGTCACCGTGCGATCCTCCAGGCTCACCGTCATATCACGGCCCGGCTCCTCGTCAAGCAGCTTCCACAGCAACTCAACGGATTCCTGCGGCATAATCGCAGCCAGCACACCGTTCTTGGCGGTGTTGCCGTAGAAAATGTCGGCGAAACGAGATGAAATCACCACGCGGAAGCCGTAATCATGCAATGCCCACACGGCATGTTCACGAGAAGATCCGATACCGAAATCCGGTCCGGCAACGAGAATCTTGCCCCGCTTGTATTCCGGCTGGTTGAGCACGAATTCCGGATCGCGACGCCACGCATAGAACAGCGCGTCGTCGAAACCGGACTTCTGCACGCGCTTCAAGAATACGGCTGGAATAATCTGGTCAGTATCGACATTGGAACGGCGAAGCGGCACGGCCACGCCGGTAAGAGTAGTCAGTTTTTCCATTTCACTATTTCTTTCGATGTAACGATTCACAGAATGCCGGAAATCCAAGATTTCTCAGGTTTTCAAGCATTCTCAACGATTCACAGATCAGCCGGAGACGAGATGGTACCGCGGATGGCCGTTGCGGCGGCGACCGCCGGCGACGCCAGATGCGTACGCGACCCCTTGCCCTGTCGACCTTCGAAATTGCGGTTCGAAGTGGAGATGGAACGTTCGCGGGCCACCATCTTGTCGGGGTTCATGCCCAGGCACATGGAGCAGCCTGCGTTACGCCATTCGGCACCGAAGTCCTTGAAGATCTTGTCAAGTCCTTCCTTTTCCGCCTGCAAACGCACGCGAGAGGAGGCCGGCACCACGAGCACGCGGTGAATGTTTTCGGCCTTGTGATGCCCCTTCATAATGGAAGCGGCCACACGCAGATCCTCGAGACGTCCGTTGGTGCAGGAACCGATGAACACGGTATCCACGGCAATGTCTTTGATGCGCATGCCCGGCGTCAAGCCCATGTAGGCAATGGCACGCTCGGCCGCGGTGCGCTCGGTTTCGTCGTTGAACGAAGCCGGATCCGGCACCACGCCGGAAATCTTGATGCCCTGACCCGGGTTGGTGCCCCACGTCACATACGGCTCGAGATCTTCGGCCTTGATGGTCACTTCCTTGTCGAATACGGCGTCGTCATCGGTTTTCAGCGTCTTCCAGTATTCGATGGCCTTGTCCCACATTTCGCCTTCCGGCGCGTGCGGGCGTCCCTTCAGGTATTCGAACGTCACTTCGTCCGGTGCGATCATGCCGGCGCGGGCGCCCGCTTCGATTGACATGTTGCAGATGGTCATGCGTGCGTCCATCGACAGTTTCTTGATGGCTTCGCCGCGATATTCGATGACGTGTCCCTGGCCGCCGCCGGTGCCGATTTTCGCGATGATCGCAAGAATAATGTCTTTTGCGGTGACGCCCTTCGGCAATTCGCCTTCGATGTTCACGGCCATGGTCTTGAACGGCTTCAGACTCAGGGTCTGGGTTGCCATAACATGCTCGACTTCGGAGGTGCCGATGCCGATGGCCATGGCGCCGAACGCGCCGTGCGTGGAGGTGTGCGAATCGCCGCACACGATCGTCATGCCCGGCTGCGTCAGGCCCAGCACCGGCGCGAACGCGTGCACCACGCCCTGATCGGCGTCTCCCAGCGGGCACAGACGTACGCCGAAATCCTTGCAGTTCTTTTCGAGCGTGCTTAGCTGCAGCGCGGAGATCTTATCCGGATTCGGGCGGTCGATGTCGGCAGTCGGCGTGTTGTGATCTTCCGTTGCGATCAGCTGGTCAAGGTGACGTGGCTTGCGTCCGGCCAGTCGCAAGCCTTCGAATGCCTGCGGACTGGTGACTTCGTGCATGAGCATCAGATCAATGTACAGCAAGTCGGGAGCCCCATCGCTACCCTTGCGTACCAAATGATCGGCCCAGACCTTCTCGGCCAATGTCGTTCCCATTGTGGGACCTCCTCGAATTTTTCCTCGCTTTTCCCTCGCGGTATTGCCAACCCGCGTTGTTCGTGCTATAAGCCTATGGTGTTCGAGCCTGGTTCGAACGCGTTTATGCCGGTATATGAGATACTTGCATGCAACGCACACATCACATATGCGCCAAGTTCACTCCAGATCATGTCAAAATCGCCGCGATTGTGGCATACCTCCTCGTATGTACCTACAAAATCGTTGAAAATTCAGATTTTTTCCAGCTTTTTCCATAACTGAGTAAAGATTAAAATATCTGCTTTACCGCAGTCCGACATTGCGTACATTTTGCATTTCAATATGTGAGATGGCATAATCCCTCTTATGACTTCTTCGAATACAAGCACCACCATGCCTGAATCGCAGTCGGATGAGACTGAGCTTCCAGCTGAGACCCACCACACGACGTCTTCTCAAAGCAATGAGATTCATTCCGGTGTGGGCGTGCTTGACAAGACCGTCAAAATCCTTGACGCGCTTGAATCCGGTCCGGCAACGCTCGGACAGCTGGTTTCCTCGACGGGCTTAGCCCGACCGACCGCACATCGACTGGCGATTGCGTTGGAGCGTCACCGTTTCGTGCTGCGCGATCAACATGGCCGTTTCGTGCTTGGTTCGCGTTTTGCCGAATTGGCCGCAGCTGCCGGCGAGGATCGTTTGCTGACCGCAGCCGCGCCGATTTTGCAGACGTTGCTGGATCGCACTGGCGAATCCGCGCAGATTTACCGCCGTCAGGGCGATATGCGCGTGTGCATCGCCGCCGTGGAGCGCGCTTCCGGTTTGCGTGATTCCATTCCGGTCGGTGCGATGCTGTCGATGGAGGCCGGTTCCGCGGCCCAGATTTTGCTGGCTTGGGAGGATTCCGAACGCCTGCATCAGGGGTTGCGTCACGCCAAGTTCACCGCGGCCAAGCTTACCGCCGTGCGCAAGCGCGGTTGGGCCGAGTCGGTCAACGAGCGCGATGAGGGCGTATGCTCGATTTCCGCGCCGATTCGCAATGCTTCCGGTCAGGTGATTGCCGCGATTTCGATTTCCGGCCCGGACGGTCGTATGGGGTCCAATCCCGGACGCCGTTACGCCCCGCTGGTTATGGCTGCCGGCAAGTATTTGACCGACGCCTTGATTAAGGCTTCTTCCGGTCGCTGACGGGCAATATACAGCCTCTCAACCGTGTTCCGCGATGCATGCAGGACACGGTTTTGCTATTTCCTGCCTTCCGCAAGTTTTGCCATTTCCTTGCAGGATTTGTCGTTTCGCTCTTTTCAGCTACTTCTTACGCAGCCAAGTCAACAGTTTGCTCCACCATGTCGGCCGATGCAGCAGATCCACGCCTTCGGATTCGGGCTTCGATTCACTGGTCATGCCGTACGCGTACGCCTTGCCCGCGCTCGGTTTGCCCACCAATTCGCCGTATTCAAGCAGCTGCGTACGCGGCTCGTACGGATGGCGGATGTCGAACTCGATCAGCCGCGCGGCCCGCTTCTGCGGCACCGGACCATACGATCCGAAACCGCTGGTGGGCGACGCGATCATCATCAGACCGCCAACCTTGCCTGGCGAAGCCGCCGTCTGCGCATCAGCCGAGGCCATTTCTCGCGAAACCGGCACTGTTCCAACGAATGCGTTGCGGTGATCATGTCCCGCGGAAATCGCAAAATAGTCATGCTGTTCCAATATCGCGAATTCACCGCTGTCGGCATCCGGGCAGCTGACACCCTCCCCCAGATAACTGCCGGGAAGCGTTTTTTCCTCATCCAAAACGTAATGTTTTCCAGCGAAATTGCGGTAGCCTTCAATCGCACGCGCCGCATTCGCCGCGGCCGGCTTAAGCAGTTGGTAATACTGTTGCACCGGAAAATGCTGGAATACCATGCACGGGACCGCCGGTTCCTGCGATCGCCCAATTTCCTGCGATTGCGCACGCATCGCTTTCGGCATATCGGCAAGAAACTGCAATGCGGCTGCCGACGGACTTCCGTACCCGCCGGAACGCGCGTAATCGCCCGAATCCAGCAATACCAAGCCCAGCACGGACATCGTATGGTCCACATCGGCAACCGGCAATGCGAAGGTGCCCGGCTCGCAAGCGAATACGCGCTGATTCGGCAAATACGATTCCGCCCGGAGTTGCACGAGACCTGCATCTTCCGCAGAATCCATGCTTCCCACAGAATTTGCAGAATTTGCGCCTCCGAGGCCGCTCTCGCCTCCCGTAGGCTCAGGGTTCACGCATCCGGGAAATTCCCTGCAAATGCTTTCGATTTCCGCATTGCTGAGCCCGCATTGAAAATCGTGGTTGCCGAATGTCACCGCCCACGGAATGCCGCGATCGGCAAGCGGACGCACGAGCTGTTCGACAGTGGCGCGCACGGATGCGCAGGTGCGTTCCAGCGCAGCTTCGAACCGTTCTGACGCTTCGGAAGACTTGGATGAAGCGGTTTTGGAGGAAATCCCCGCGGCAGCGCTCCAACGACGTTTGCGCGTGGTTTGCGCGTATGCGGGATCATATCCTGCGATCTGATTGCCGGTGAAGATGACGATATCCGGCCTTGTGGCATCCAGTGACGCTTCGATGAGTTTGACGGTGTCTTTGCTGACTTTCGGCCCGTCTTGAATGTCGGCAAGCTGCAGAACGCGGAATTTGCCGGATTGGTGGAATTGCAATCGTCCCAGTCGCGCGGATACGGAAAGCGGGCGATCGTCGCCTTCTTCCGCCGGTTGGATGCGCGGTCGCGTGGCGGCGGCTTTTGCTGCGTTCTGCAATTCAGTCATGCTTCCTAGGGTAGTGCAATTTTCTTGGACTATGTTGTACTGGCAGACATGCTTGCGAAAAACAAAAAACCCTCGCATCTGCGAGGGTCATTGGCTGGGATGCCTGGACTCGAACCAAGAATGGCTGAACCAGAATCAGCTGTGTTGCCAATTACACCACATCCCAATTTGGCAGGCGTGGCAACTTCGAAAAGTTGTCCGTCGTACCCCCGACCGGATTTGAACCGGTGTTGGCGCCGTGAGAGGGCGTAGTCCTAGACCGCTAGACGACGGGGGCTTGAGTTATTGCTGTGATTCTCAGCTAAGCCGTGAACCGCAACGAGTGATAAATATACGCGAATCCGTAGGAGTGCGCAAGTCACGGCGTGTCGCGCCATTTTCCCCCATTCTTAAACAGCATCCCAGAACAACAAACCCGCTGGAACGGAACATTCCAGCGGGTCGACAGTCATGCGATCGGCAAAATCACACCATCAGCGCATCACAGGTGTTCGCGCAAGCCCTGCAAGCGTGCGACGGTGATCTCCTTGCCAACGATCTCCATGGATTCGAACAGCGGCGGAGACACGCGACGGCCGCTCATGGCCACACGCACCGGACCGAATGCCAGACGCGGCTTGTAACCGCCATCTTCGATCAGCGACTTGTTCAGCGTCTCATGCAGGAAGTCGGTCTTCCAATCATCTTCAGCAACGTCGGAAAGCGCCGCAATGGCGGCGTCGAGCACTGCCGGAGCGGAATCCTTCAACTGCTTCTTGGCGTCATCATCAGGCTCGATGTAGCCCTCGGTGGAGAGCAGCGAGCCCACCATGCCGGCGACCTCGCCCAGCAGGCGCACGCGCGGCTGCACGAGCTCCACTGAAGCGGACAGCACCTCACGCTCGCGATCGGTCAGCGCATCCCAGGAATCGGCGGAGACCACGCCATCGCGGTTCAGGTACGGCACGGCACGGTTCAGGAAGTCCTGCGGCTCAAGCATACGGATGTGCTCGGCGTTGATGGAAATGGCCTTGTCGAGGTCGAAACGGGCCGGATTGGCCTTGACGTCACGCACGTCGAACTTTTCGATCATTTCTTCCATGGAGAACACGTCGCGGTCGGCGGCGATGGACCAACCCAGCAGCGCCAGGTAGTTCAGCAGGCCCTCACGGATGAAGCCGTTGTCACGGTGCAGGAACAGGTTGGATTCCGGATCGCGCTTGGACAGCTTCTTGTTGCCCTGGCCCATGACGTACGGCATGTGGCCGAACAGCGGCATTTCCTTGGCCACGCCCAGCTCGATCAGGTAACGGTAGAGCACGATCTGACGCGGGGTGGAGCTCAGCAGGTCCTCGCCGCGCAGCACCACGTTGATGTTCATCATGGCGTCGTCGACCGGGTTGGTCAACGTGTACAGCGGATCGCCGTTCGGGCGCACGATCACGTAATCCGGCACGGAACCAGCCTTGAACTCGATGCGGCCACGGATCAGATCGTCGAACGCGACATCCTCATCGGGCATGCGGATACGCAGGGCAGGCTTGCGGCCTTCTGCACGGAAGGCGGCCTTCTGCTCTTCGGTGAGATCACGGTCGTAGCCGTCGTAACCGAAAGCCTTCGGGCGGCCGGCGGCCACGTTGCGGGCTTCGATTTCTTCCGGAGTGGAGAAGGATTCGTATGCATAGCCGGCTTCAAGCAGCTTGGCTGCGACATCCTTGTAGATGTCGCCGCGCTCGGACTGGCGGTACGGGCCGTCGGGGCCACCCACGTTGATGCCCTCGTCCCAGTCGATGCCCAGCCAATTCAGGGCTTCGATGATCTGGTTGTAGCTTTCCTCGGAGTCGCGCTGGGCGTCCGTATCTTCAATACGGAACACGAACGTGCCCTTGGTATGGCGGGCCTCAGCCCAGTTGAACAGTGCGGTGCGGACCATGCCGACGTGCGGAATGCCGGTCGGGGACGGGCAGAAACGCACGCGAACATGCTCAGGAAGTTCTGGTTTGGTGTTTTCAGCTTCAGTCATAAGCTCCATTGTGCCCCGCAAACCGGACGTGCCATCCAGTCCCACGCACCAACTCGCTTTTCGCGGTCATGAACATCCTGCAGCTAATTGACCCGATGATCGCAGCCACCAATCCTTACGACACCATGCTGGGCATGAGCCGCGCCATCGACGGACTTCCCCAACGCGTCAGAAGATGCCCCAAGTCAAAGGGGATTTTTGCGGGGTCCGTCGGGATTGTCCCACACTGCAATATTTTTCGGTATTTTTGGCGATGCAAGAGTACTGTGTTAATCGACTTCACTTTTTTGATGTCGATTCACTTTCCGAAAGGGTAATCTAATGACGGACCCCAACCAATATAATCCGCAGAACCCGCAGCAGGCCCAGCAATATGGCGGTTACGGCTCCTACGGTCAGAATGATTACGGCCAGCAGGCACCGCAATACGGCGCACCCGACTACGGCCAGCAGGCACCCCAGTATGGCGCGCCTCAATACAGCGCACCGCAATACGGCAATGCGGCCGGATACAACCAGCAGCAGCCGCAATACGGCGCACCGCAACCTCAGCCACAGGGGTCCGGCAGCTTCTTCGCACTGACCGCTCCGCTCGACCAGCCGGCCTACAACTGCACCATCGGCGAGGCGTTCATCCGCTTCTGGAAAAAGTACGCCACGTTCAAGGGCCGCGCCTCCCGCGGCGAATTCTGGTGGTGGGTTCTGTGCACATTCATCATCCAGATCGCGTTTGCCGTCATCTTCGCGGTGTTGGGCGCCATCATCGACAGCAATACAGCCAATGGAATGCAAAGCTTCGTCAACACCATTTGGGCACTGGCAACGATTGTTCCATCCCTTGCGCTTTCCGTTCGCCGCCTGCACGACACCAACAAGGCCGGCACCACGCTGGTCATCCTCTACGCAATTGACTTCATCGGTGGCGTTCTGCTGAGCGTCGGCCTCGTCATGACGGGACTTGGCGCCATTTCCGTAATCGGTGGCGGATCGAGCTCGACTGGCGCAGCCGGCATACTCCTGTTGATCATCGGTTTCATCGCATGCCTGGCCACGTCGATCGTGCTCATTGTGCTCATGGCCAAGAAGACCGATCCAGCCGGCGCACGCTTCGACGATCCGGCAGCCGGCAACGGCTACGCCCCAGCCCCGGGCATGACACCGGCCGCAACCGCACAATACGCCCCGAACGGCACTCCGGCACCGGTCGCCGACCCGTACGCAGCGGCTGTTCCGACGCCAACCGCTGATCCGTATACGGCAGCCGCTCCGGCACCTGCAATGCCTGCGCCGACTCCGGCAATGCCCACCGCAGACCCGTATGGCGCTCCTTACGGAACTCCGACCGATCAGTACGCAGCACCTGCGATGCCAGCCGCTCCAGCCGCCCAGTACACTCCGGCCGCCCCGGCAACTCCGCATGCAGCCCCGGCACCCGAAGCCCCTTCCATGCCGAGCATGCCTCCGCTGCCTACGGTTCCGGAACAGTCCACCCAGCTTGACCAGACGCAGTTCGATCGCCCCACGTTCGGCAACGATTCGCAGGGCCAGACCCCGTACGGATCCGACAATTCCGACGATTCCGACGATCCTACCGTGTACGGCAACATACAGCATTGACGAAATATGCAGGTTCAGCACTGAACTTAAGAACCGAACTTGCAATAATCAGTACTACATAAAGAAAATCCCGGCACCGCAATCGCAAGTGCCGGGATTTTCTTATTCCTATATCGATAATTCCCACTAATTCGGATTATCTCGGATTGCCCACGTCACGCAGCATCCGCACCTTCGCCTGAATCACCCGAATCATCGGAATCATCCATGTAGCTCATACTTTTCATAGCGTCCGTCATCAAATTGAACTTTTCAGCGAGCGCTTCCTTGCTCTTACGTTCATCCTCATCTTTGGCTTCCTGCTCGGCCCTCTTCGGATCCCAACGCAGGCACTCCGCATGATGATCCCACTCCATACCCGCGCACGGAATGACATTGTCCGCGGTTATGGTGAATGTGTTGTCGCAGAAGGAATTCTCCTCGAGTGGCGTTGCCCTGCCCGCCTCACGCACAGCATTACGCAGCGCAACCATTCGAGACAAGGTCACGTCGCCGACATAGATCGGCGGAACAGCCATCTGCTCGCACAACTCGTTGATGTACAGCATCACCGGCAGCACGCGCACGGTCTGTTCGTCCACATCGTCAATGCCTTCGCACATGAGATTCATCAGACCGTCACCCACCGCGAGCGCCGCGAGGAATCGCCCGGTGAGCGTCCTTGGGGTCGTGGTGAAAGCGTAGCAGTAGTTGACATCTTCCAGCGCTCCGCCGTCGAAGCCCAGGCTGACGCTCTGCCGAATGTACTCCACGATCTTTTGCAGTATATTGCGGACTTCCGTCTCGACATGGGCGTCGATGAAGATGCCCAGAATGTCGGCCGCTTCGAAGAACAGGTCGGCATTGTTGGTTTCGGAATAATTGCGCATCACATCGTATGCCTGATTGGCCCGCGTGAGCGCTTGCACAATTTCCGGATCGCAACCCGGAATCTCGTCCATTCCCTCGTACACGGCTTCCGCCACGGACGGGTTAATCCCGTGGGACAATCGCAGCATTGCCCTTGCCATGGTGCAGGAGAATCTTACTTGCAGATCTTCCGTGTACTTTGCGTCATTCTCCATCTCCTGAACGGTTTGCAGCGGCCATAATTCCACCACTCCAACACAGCTTTCGATGGCAATTTTCATATGAGGCCTATCGAATAATTGATAAAGCGCTCCGTTGTTGATAGTGAAAGCCATGCGTGCCCCTTTGCAGCTTCGACATTTTGTTTTCCTCACTGGACCCAACAGCATCCAGCCCTTCCATGATTGCATGGAATCCCCGTTCTTTCAACAACCGCCGCACTCATTGTCGCGTGTCTCGGTCAAAAGTTTCCAATCCGGCGATTCCATGCCGCATTATGCGCTATTTCACGTCGGCCGCGGGATCGACGTAAGCGATCGACAATACTTTGCGTGTATCGCAATCGTACGTAATGGAAGTGATGGAGGCGAGTGCCGTATGGCGTAGCAGCATATTATGTTCCGGGTGCCCGGTTTCCAGCATGTGCCTGTAGCTCCAGATGGGCGATTCATGGCTGACTACGATGATTTGCTCGCCGGGATGCTCCCCCACTTTTTCGAGGGCGAACGCTTGCACACGATGCGCGATCGACTGGTAGCTTTCACCCCAGCTTGGCTTCCACAGGTTGCGTACCAGCTTCCAGTTGCCGTTTTTCCAGAGTGCGCCTTCGCCGTAGCCGATGCGCGTGCCGCGGAATTCGTTGCGCGCTTCGATGATGCGCTCGTCGGTGGTGAGTTCCAGCGGCTCCTCGCCACGGGTTTCACGCACTTCGTTGAGTGCGGTGAGGATTTCGCCGGCCGTTTCGCGCGTGCGTTCCAGCGGCGACGAGTAGATGGCGGAAACTGTGTTGAGTCGTGGATTGACGGCAATGTAGTGCGCGGTCGCCTGCGCCATGCGCACACCCACTTCCGACAGGTGGAATCCGGGCAGTCGTTCGTAGAGCAAATGCCCTGGATTTTCGACTTTGCCGTGACGTACGAAATGGATGGTTGTTGCGGGCATCCCTACCGCCTTTCCGCAAGATGCTGCCGGACTGCTGACGTTGACCGATGGAACGAAAATCCTGCAATCGCAAGCTGTGGAAGCGTTGCGCAACCATTTTGCAACAACCGTCTTTCGCCCGCCGGACATCTTTTCGTCCACCAAGTGAACGTGTGGTGAGTACTTACAAAATAGCCAATCGAATTATGTCTGCCAACCTCAATGCACCGCGTGTTGCGACAGTACCTCCGCATAAAGTTGTCTAGTTCAAGAAAATGGCACACAACCAATCTCCACCCCCTATGCAACACGCTTGAACGTCAATCGATTGACGTTCAAGCAAGGTTGAAGTGAGAGACTGGGGCTGGAGAGAAAACAATCAAGACAGAACGAGGGTATATCAAGCGGTCCGCGGCAACGCAACGCAGCGGACGCAAGCACCAACCGTGAGCAGAAAGGAGCGGCAAAACATGACCAATTCAGTCCTCGCCGGCGCCAAAAGCATCGGCCAACATCTTTTCGGAGGGTACGCGGAGCTTCTTCGCATACCGCACACCGCCCGATTTTCGGTCGGTTCAGTGATCGCATGCATGCCGTTCCCGATGGTCGGCATGACGATTACGATTTCCGTGCAGCATTATTACGGCAATTATTCGCTGGCAGGCGCGCTGACGGCCGTGCAGGCGATCGCGCTGGCCGTTGCGAGCCCGGTGCTCGGCAAGCTGGTTGACAAGTTCGGCCAGCGTCAGGTGTCGATTCCGACAATCATCGTGTGGATGATTGCGGCGACCGCACTGGTTTCCTGCATCACCGCCCGAGTGCCGTCGTGGATTCTGTTCTGTATCGTACCGTTCATGGCGGCGATTCCGCCGTGGGGCGCGATGAGCCGTCAGCGTTGGACCACGCTGCTTAAAGGTGACACGGAGAAAACCAACCGCGCGCTTTCGCTTTCCGGCGTGTTCGACGAATGCATGTGGGTGATCGGCAATCCGCTCGCCTCCACACTGGCCGTGATTTCCGGGCTGTTGGCATTCTCATTCACTGGCGTGTGTGTGGTGGTCGGCGCGCTCATGTTCCTCACCGAGCTTTCCACCGAGCCGAAATCGCAGACGCAGCTGGCTCGCGAAGCGGGCATGACCCGCAAGGAATACCGTGAGCGCGAAGCCGCCCGTTCCAAGGCGTTGCAGGCGGAAGCGGCCATTGAGTACGCTCGCGATCGCGCACGTTCCGAAGGCAAAACGGCTGCGGAAGTGCAGGCCGCCATGGATCAGGCCGCCGCGGATGTGAATGCCGGGCGCAAGGAATCGATTTGGGGGCCGGGCCTAATCGCCGTATGCGTGACGTGGTTCGGTTTGGGCGCGTTCCAGTCGGCCGCCAGCATTTCGATCGTCGCGTTCGCCACGGAAGCGAATATGAAGCAGTACACCGGTTTCGTGTTCGCCTGCTTCTCGTTCAGCTCGCTGATCGGCGCGCTCGTGTATGGCGCAAAGAATTGGACTATTCCGCTGTGGAAGCGTTTCTACTTCTGCCTTGCCGTGGTCGATCTAGGCATCGGCTCGTTCATGTTCGCCAAACATCTGTGGGTGATCATGATCATCTACCTGTTCATCGGCGTATGCCAGGCACCGACGTGGGTGAACGGCAACCAGCTGATGCTGCACTTGGTGCCGCCCACACGCTTCACCGAAGGCATGGCCTGGATGGGTGCGATGAACTCAATCGGCGGTTCCGTCGGCTCGGCGATTGCCGGCCAGTTCATCGACCGTATGGGATCACACGGTGGTTTCATTGTAGTGACGGCTCTGGCGCTCACCTCGCTGGCGATCGCCCTGTTCGGCTTCAAGCAGATCAAGGACTCCACCGAGCAGCCCATGCTTACCACCGTAAGCGTGTGACCTTTCGCACGTAAAGCATGCAGAGCATACGAAAAGGCGGTGCTTATACCTTTATAGGTGTAAGCACCGCCTTTTCATATTCAGGACTGTCCGGCCGTCTGCGCGAGTCGGGAATCAGGGCAGATTTGATCAGGGCAGATTTCCGGGTTGTGCAGGCAGATTTTCCGAATTCAGGACTACTTGGGCCAACCGTTGGGAGTGTGTTCCAGCGACCATATGCCAAGCTTGTGCGAGAAGCTGTTCTGCCACTTGGCTTCCAGCTCTTCCGGCGTGAGGCGGTTGTCGGCTTTGCGCAAACGGTTCATGGCGTTGGTGTGCGTATCGTCGAGCAACCATTTGCGTGTCAGGAAGTTCCACACCATCACCACGGCGGTGGCGATGAGCTTGCCGACGTTGGTGCGGATCAGGTATTCGGTGCTCTGCGACACGTAGGCATCATGGTTCATGCCATACGTGGAGATCCAGATAATGGCGTCGTTCATGAACAGGCCGATCAGCGCGCCAATCACGAAAATGAGGATTTCCATCCAGCGGGCCATGTCGTCACGGTGCTTGAACACCAGTTTCATGCTGGCAATGTAGTTGAAAATCAGGGAAATAATGAACGAGATGGTTGCGGCGAGCACGTTGTGCATGCGGAATACGCCGACGAGAAGATTCAGAATGCCCCAGTCGATAATGAAGGCGATCACGCCAACGAGGCCAAATTTCATAAGCTGTTCAATCAGTTTTCTCACAACGAATATTTAACACGCGCACGCAGACCACCTTGTCAGCCGTTCAGGCAAAGCCCAAAATTTCTCACACAGCCACCCCGACTGCGCCGTTCGACGCCTAGACTGGAGGTGAACCGCAAAGGCTGATTCCAACAATTTAAGGAGAGCATCATGCCAGTCATCCACACTCATGTTTCCGTTTCCACCACCGCCGAGCAGCGCGAGGCGCTGAAGTCCGCATACGGCAAGGCGATCACCGCCGTTCCCGGCAAGTCTGAAGGCTGGCTGATGTGCCCGTTTGAAGACAATATGCCGATTTATTTCGGCGGCGACGATTCCAAGCCGGCCGCATACGTCGAGGTGAACGTGTTCGGTCGTTCCGTGCCCGGTTCCGCCTGGGAGAAGCTGACCGAGCAGATCATGGCCGCGTTGGAGAAGGAACTGGGCATTCCGGCCGACCGCACGTACATCCGCTACACCGCCACCACCGACTGGGGCTGGAACGGCGGCAACTTCTGACGAAGTTACCTCCGTTCCTTCGAGGTTCGCCCATATTGCGAACCTCTCACCTCACCTACGGGGAAACACACCGTGTTCCCCGCCTCACGGTTCGGGGCGTCAACTTCTAACGAAGTCACCTCCGTTCCTTCGAGGTCATGGCGTTGCGACGTTCGCTAGAAACCGCCGAAATTAAGGTGCAAAAAGGCGGTCACCTACGCATATACGCAAGTGACCGCCCTAAAATGTTGCGATCAGAACGCTACGACTCGTTTATCACACGATCTTCGGCATCGGCGTGGTCAGCGAAACGGTGAGATTCACATGCACCAAACCGGCACCGGAATGCACTTCAACCTTCTTCAACGTCACCGTACGCTCTTCAGCCGGAGCGGAATCGTTGTCAGTCATCGTGGCCGGAGACTTCACCGCAACCAGTGCAAGCGAACCGAAATCAATACCGGCGCTGGCGCACAGGTCCACCGCCTTATTAAGCGATTCAGCAAAACCGTCCTTCAGGATCACGCGATCTGCCGGAACACCATACGCATTTTCGGCAACCCAACGCACGTTCTCCACCAGAGCCATACCCTTGTGGCTGTGCGGCGTGGCCGGCATGGAACCATTCACCACCGCGTCAACGAACGCGTCAAGCTGCGGGGCGAGCGCATCGCCGCCATCGCGATACAGGTTGCCGATAATCGGCTCGCGGAACTCCAGATCCTTGGCGGTCTGCTGCAACGCCGGAATTTGATCGTCTTCGCCATCCCACAGGTTAATCAGCGGGAACGTAGGAATATCAAGACCTTCCAAACGCTGCACGTGGAACGGGTAACGCCAGGCAAGCGCCGGATCGTCACGCCAAGTGGAAGCGCGGGTCACCACAATCGCGGCGGACGGCCACTGTGCGCCATACTCGCGGCAAGCAATGTCAAGCCACTTCTGAGCGCCCGCGTCAGCACCGTAACCGGCCTCGACGATCACCACATCATGCAGGGCGCACGCCATTTCCACGGAAACCAGCGTCGGAATGCCGATCGACACGTTCGCGAACGGACCGCCGTGCACATACACGGGAGAACCATTCACCGTTTCCGTCTTCGCCGGCTTCACCGCATCGGAAAGAATGCCGGTAATACGCCACAAATCAACGAATTCACCGAACGTAACGGCCTTGCCGTCCTTCGTGCCGGCAATCATCTTGGCAACGCGCTCGGCGATCTCATCCATGGAACGGGAGAGCACCACGATCTGCATGAGCTCGCAGGTCGGAGTGAGCACCACACGCTCGGCCACATTGCCCTTGCCGCGGTCCACCGCGATCTGACGCAGCGAACGGGACGGCACTTCGGAAACGCGCGGCACGGCGATATCGTCGAGCTTGCCGTCGTCGATGGCCTTCTCAGCGAAGGAAACCAGCAGGTTCTGGGCCGCTTCGATAGCGCCCATTTCGCCGCACAGACCCCAGTCGATCAGCTCAGGGTGGGTCAGGGAAGCCTTGCCGCCGCCCGAAGCGCCACCCTTGGAACCGGCAGCGGTAATGCCCATGCTCGGCTGACGGAGCACTGCGGCCGCATCAATGCCACGCTCACGCAACGCGTCGATCAGCGCGATCGTGGTGGTGGTCTTGCCCTCGCCGCGAGACGCCTTCAGCGGAGTATCGGCGGTGACGAGCACGACCTTGCCATGCTTGCGTGGAGCATCCGGATCATTCTTCAAATAATCGAGATAGCCGAACGCATCAATCTTCTGCACCAAGCCGTACTGGCTGGTGAAATCCTCAATGCTGGTCACTGGGGTTCCTTTCTTCAAATTGGAATGCACGCCATTCTAACGATGTTGTATTGCGGAAAATAATTGGCTCCCGCAACGTGGTCACGAGAGCCGAATAGTGAGATTTTAGAAGTCCGACATGTGGAAGCCGTTCTTCATGTTCATGCTGGCGGTGTACAGCACGGAATCAAGAAGCTTGTCGGTTTCCTCCTTGAGCTGCGCGGCCATGGTCTCGTTGGCTGCGGCAAGGATTTCACGGGCTTCGCCGTTGCGCACGGCTTCGATGATTGCATCCGGTTCCATAGGCTGAACATCGCCGATTTCGTCTTCCGCATCGAATTCGTCGGTCACGTCACCCACCAAACGTTCGATCTGCTCGTCGGTAGAGGCAACCATGCGGTGGCCCATCGCGCCGGTCTTCTCCTGATAGCGTTCCACGGCGTTGGCGGTGTCGGCGAAGCTGGAATCGCACAGGGCCGCGATGATGCGGTTCTCCCAATAGAAGTTTTCGGACGTGACGCGCGTGGTGGTGTCTTCCAAATACTTCGGCGTGGAGTTGACGTTCGGGAAGAACGGCACGAGCGTGTTGAACGGATTGGAACCATAGGCGATCCACTGGATCGCACGGCTCACCTGCGGGCGGTACGGGCGGATCTGCATCACCGCAAGCTGGCTCTGACGGTTGATGCCGATCGGGCGGAACATGTGGCGGGTGCGCTGGTCGCCAAGCTTTCCATACGGATCGTACGGAGTGCCCTGATAGTGGGAGCTCAGCACATACTTCACATCTTCGATGGTGATTTTGCGTTCCGGCTGGCGAGCCCACGGAATATCGTCGGAAACCGGCTTATGATCGGCATCCTGACCATCCCACTGCTCGTCGTACGGGTTAAGGAAACGCTGCATGTACCAGGCACGCGGAGTGTTGTACACGTGGTCGGAATCGGAGTGGGAGCCGAACGCGTCACGCGGGTTGAACGGAGTGGAATTCTCCACCGACAGGTCAAGATGGTTGCGTTCGATGAACTCGGCCAGATCGGCGGAGCACATGTGGTCCTCCTGCTCGCCAAACGCATCTTCAAGATCAAATTCGTCAATGCCCAGCTGGTTCGGCATGGTCACATACGCTTCGTCCGGCACACGCTTGGCGATCCAATGATGGCCGCCAACGGTTTCCAGCCACCAGATCTCGTCGACGTCGGAGAAAGCAACGCCGTTCATCTCATACGTGCCATACTCCTCAAGCAGAGCGCCCAAACGTTCCACACCCTCACGGGCGGTGGTGACGTACGGCAGCACGAGAGTAAGGAAATCCTCTTCGCCAATGCCACCGGCGACTTCCGGCTCATAGCCCTCTTCGCCTTCCTGGCCTTTGGCCGGCGTGAGTTCCACGAACGGATCGGCACCGAGCACACGCTCATTGGTGGTGAGCGTTTCGGTGGCGCTCATGGCAACGTTCGCTTCGTTCACGCCAGCTTCGCCCCAAATGCCTTCCTTCAGATCGGCATTCGGCACAGCCGTATACTGCAGCGGATTGTCAGGAAGATCGATTTCAACATGCGAAAGCACGCTCTTGTACTTGCGCGGCTGATCTTCAGGCTTGACTACGATGAAGCGCTTCGGGCAAAACTCACCATTTGCACTATCTTCATTACGGGCGATGATGGTCGATCCGTCATAACTTGCGTCTTTGCCAACCAAAATCGTGGTGCACGCCATAATTATTCAGCAATCCTTTCGATTATTGTCAATACGTTTTCGTCGGATATATTTCTGATTTCCGCATCTTTATATCGTTATATTGCTGCGGAAATCAAATTTCTGGCCTTACTTGAGATCCTCTTTCACAAATCAGGCTTTTCCAGTGAGGAAAATAGCGCCCTGATCAACGATTGTACCGGAAGTACGCAGCGCACGTTCCATTTCGTTGAGCCAGAATCCCTGATTGAGGCCGGCGAGCGGAGCCGTGGTACCCCACACATGCAGATAGTAGTCATGATCCTGATCTGGCGGATATGGACCGTTGTAACGCATCGTCACTGCGGGATCACTGCTGCGGCCCTGCAGCAACGGCGAGGCGGCGGACGTGCGTCCCTGAACCGTTTCAGAAATCATCGCAGAAACCGTGCGCGAGAAATCAGCCGGAATCGCGAGCGCGTGAGAATCGTTGAAATCGTACATCAGCGCATCCACGGGCAGGTTCGCGAGGGACCAATGATTCCACTGGAAACCGCATACCGGAATTGAATCCGGATCAACGAATTCCCAATGCAGGAACTGCACTGCAGGATCAAGCGCATCAATGTAGAAGGGGAAGGAAACAATCGGCGTACCGTCGATGCAGTTCTCAGGCGGCGCCGCCTTGGCAAACGCGTCGGGAATGACGGTGAAATCTGCGGAAATCTTCATGCACCCAGTATCCCTCAAGCGTCTGACTCATACAAGGTTTCAATTGACGGCATAACGAAACATAACGAAACGACCCCTGCGGCGAGCCTGTGGGGCACGCGGGCAGGGGTCGGTCCGGGAAACAGGGCCTATCAGACCTCACATCGCTTGAAAAACAAGGCGTTACAGGCGATAGGCACAGCTAGTACGGCTCAGTTGGCCGGGTGGTAGAAGTCGCCGTTGAGGGCGGCTTCGGCACGGGCCTGAGCCTCTTCGAAGGTGACTTCGGCAAGGGAGGCACGCACGTCGTCGAGTGCCACCGGAGTCATGGACAGGGAGTTCACGCCAAGACCGGCCAGCACTACGGCCAAGTCCGGATCGGCAGCGGCCTCGCCGCACACGCCCACCGGCATGCCCTTGGCGTTGCCCGCGTCGCAGATCATCTTGATGGCACGCAGCACCGCCGGATGCCAGGCGGTCTGATAGTTGGCAACGGAACCGAGCGTACGGTCGGCGGCCAGCGTGTACTGGGTCAGATCGTTGGTGCCGATCGACACGAAGTCGGCCACGTCGGCCACCTTATCAGCCATAAGCGCGATCGACGGCACCTCAGCCATCGCACCCACGAACTTCAGACCGAAGCTCTTGCCAAGCTTCACGAAATAGTCAGCCTCATGCTGGTCGGCAACCATCGGGGCCATGACCCACAGGTTCGCGTCGGTGGCGGCATCGGCTGCGGCGAGCGCCTTGAGCTGGCCTTCGAGCACGTCCATGTGGGCGCGCAGGGTGCGCAGACCGCGCAGGCCGAGAGCCGGATTCGGCTCGTCTTCCGGAGTGAGGAACGGCAGCGGCTTGTCAGCGCCGGCATCGAGCATACGAATCACGACCTTCTTGCCCGGGAACTGGCTCAACAGCTCGGTGTAAGCGCGGGTCTGCTCTTCGACGGTCGGCGGCTCGGAGTTGCCGATGAACAGGAATTCAGTACGGAACAGACCAACGCCTTCAGCGCCATATTCCAGCGCCTTAGCTGCGTCGGCCGGCTTGCCCACGTTGGCGAGCAGCGGAATGAGGTGGCCGTCCTTGGTGGAGCCCGGATTGCCGCGCAGTTCCTTGGCTGCGGCCGCGCGGGACTTGGCGGCTTCGGCTGCGGCGATCTCCTCTTCGGTCGGGTCGACGACCAGTTCGCCCTTGGCCGCATTGACGACCACGGTGGTGCCGTCGGTCAGATTCTCGGCTTCGGCTGCGGAAACAACCGCCACGATGCCGCGGGCACGGGCCAGGATGGCGGTGTGCGAGGTCGGGCCGCCCTGCGAGGTGACGATGGCGAGGGTCTTGCTCATGTCGAGCGCCGCGGTGTCGGCGGGGGAAAGATCTTCGGCAACGAGCACGAACGGGGTTTCGCTCTGCGGCAGGCCCGGTGCGGGAGCGCCCATAAGGTCGGCGATTACGCGCTGGCCGACATCATGCAGATCGGCGGCACGCTCGGCCTGATAGCCACCGATAGCACGGAACATGTCTTCCACCGCGGCAAAGCCTTCGAGCACTGCACGTTCAGCGGTCTTACCCTGCTGAACCAGACCCTTGATGGATTCGGCCAGCGACGGATCGGAAGCGAACATGGCGACGGCCTGCAGAATCGGAGCGGCCTGCTTGGCGCCTTCGTCACCATTGGCGGCCTCTTCGGCACGACGGTTCAGGTCGGCGTTCACCAGTGCGAGGGACTTTTCAACGCGAGCGATTTCGCTTTCGGCAGCAATGCCTTCCGCACGCGGAGCGTCCGACGGTTCCGGCAGTGGCTGCGCCATACGGATGACCGGGCCGACTGCAACACCGCGACCAATGCCAACACCTTTGATAATCATGTGAACTCCTTTGACCTGTTTCCTTGTTTTGTTGTTTGCCCGCGAAAGGAACGCGAACCGAACGTTTGTTGTTGTGATTTCCGCGCTTGCTTTGCGCGTCGAGTTACTGCGTGATTCCCACCGTCTTTGCCGGTAAATCATTTTCAGCCTGCACACAGTATACACACTTTAAGCCGTAACACACAACCGGTAAACGTTTTCTGCGTTTCGTGAAAAAAGGTGCTATAGTAATTATCAGCGGCGCACCGAGGCATTTCGCTCGGCAAGCAGCACGACTTTCAAATAACACAACCAAAAATCAATCAACACACGACTCAAAGGAGTGTCCATCATGGCAACCCGCACCACCGTCATCAACGATCCCGTCGGCATCCACGCCCGTCCGGCCGCACAGTTCACCCAGGCCGTCACCGCCTCCGGCTGCACCGTCACCATCGCCAAGGAAGGCGGCAACCCGGTTCCGGCTAACTCCATCCTGTCCGTCATGGGCCTGGGCATCAAGCAGGGCGATTCCGTGGTCATCGACGTGCAGGGCGCCGATGATGAAACCGTGGCAGACAACCTGCTGAACATCCTCGTCAACGCCGAGTGATCTTCTTTTCTGAAGATTTTCGAGGATTTCGCAAGATATTCAACAATCTTCAGTTACGAAATCGCAATGCGATCGCAATTCCATATGCATGATTGCGATACTTGCTTCAGCCACCTGCCGCATTCGACGGGTGGCTGTTTTATTCCTGAATACGCGATTGAGACACGACAGCAATTCGAATAATCCAATACTTCGAATGATTTTGGGAGGAGAGCATGGCACGCACAACCGACAACGCCTCGGCTTCGGCTACTTCGGCGAACAGTTCAATCACGAACGTCGCCGCGCTGGCCAACGTCTCCATCGCCACCGTCTCCCGCGTGCTTTCCGGAAAACGCACCAAAGACGACGACATCGCACGACGTGTGAGAGCCGCCGCGGCACACCTCAACTATTCGGTCAATTATGCGGCGAGCGCATTGCGCAGCACCGTCACCAACACCATCGGACTGGTGATTCCAACCGCCACCGACCCGTTCTGCGCGCAACTGCTTGACGAAATCGAACCCGTCATCGACGTGGATTCGCAGCAACTGCTGCTCGGCATCGGCGGCGATCAGGCCACGCAGATCCAACGCATCGAATCGTTGGTGGACCGCCATGTTGACGGGCTGATCGTACTGCCCGCCTGGGGAGCCTACCTTTCCGAGGAACTTGAACATTACGCCTCCACACTGCCGATCGTGCAAGTGGGCGGACGCCAATGCTCGTTCCGCACATCCATGGTGAGCGTCGACGAAAACGCAGCCATGGAAATCGTGATCGGGCATTTGGCTGAACGTGGCATCGCATCCGTGGCATACATGGCCGGCAAGGAAATCTCCTTCGAATCGGCGGAACTGTTCACCATGTTCCATACTCAGATGCGAGCGCACCATCTTGCCACCGAAACCGAATGGAACAAGTTCGGAGACCGTAGCGTGCAGCGCGGATTCAACTGCGCCACGCGACTGTTTTCCGAGCCGCTCGTGCAACCGGAGGCCGTGGTGTGTGCCGACGATGCAATCGCGTTCGGCGTGATGGTGGCGTTGCATTCGCTTGGGCTTCGCGTGCCTGAAGATGTGCTGGTGGTTGGCTACAACGATTCGCCAATCGCACGCACCACCATGCCGCCACTGACCAGTGTGCGCCCGCCGTTCAAACAAATCGTCTCCGAAGCGCTACGCCTACTCAACGACGGCCCCGACATGCCCGCACATATTTCACTTGCACCGCAACTGATCGTGCGCGAATCCACCAACTACCAGCGCTGAATCGCAATTTTTGCAATTTTGCTGACGGTTATCGCACAATAGCAAGCCAGAATCATACAGCCAAACAACCATTTCCCCACCCGCTGGAGGAATCCGCACGCAGGAAACAGTATGCGCCAACGACGCTGGCCCTAACCGGCAATGAGGGCGCAGAAGAGGGCTTCGAAGACCAGTACGGGATTGCCGTTGCCGGCCAAACGGCGACGTGCGACGGCGATATCTTCCAGTCGCCGCACCGCTCCCCCGCGCGTAAGACGTACCGACAGATCGGTAATCGACGAACGATTCTCCAAATTGATCAGCCCCACCGAATCTTCGGCATTGTTCTGCAGCACGGCCACATCGCGGTATACACTGGCGATCGAATTCAACGCACGGTCGAGCACATCGCGCGTCAATCGTGTGGTCTGTCGCTTCAGCTCGTCTTTTTTTGCGATCGCATTGTACGCGCCACGCAGTTTGGGAGGAATACGATCCTTCGCACCAAGCCCATTGACCCTACGAAAATCAGCTTCCGCTTCCGCCGCCTTGACCTTCACCTCCGCTTCGGCCTGCGCTTTCGCACTGTCGATAAGATTGCCGGCAAGCAGTACCGCATCCGACGCGCGGCGCAATCCCAGCACGCCCACGATCAGCTCGTCGCGGTCAGACATGACCTGCTCGTTTTTCGCATACAGATTGGCGATGCCGATATGCCCTTCCGCAAGACGTGCGGCACGCGCCGCGATTTTCGGCTCAAATCCGCCATTTTGTTTCAGAAACGCAGCCACCGCCTGCGTGGAGGGCACGGCAAGATTGACGATGCGAGTGCGCGAGCGAATCGTCGGCAACACATCCTGCGCACTTGGCGCGCACAAGAGCCAAATCGTGTGCCCGCTCGGCTCCTCAATCTCCTTGAGCAGCACGTTGGTGGTGCGTTCCAGCATACGATCGACATCTTCGATAATGATGATGCGCCACGGCGCAGTGCTCGGCATCTGCTCGGAAGTGGTGATGATGTCTCGCACCTCGTCGATACCGATGGTCACTTTGTTGGTGGCAAGCACGGTCACGTCGGGATGAGTGCCGGCAAGCACCCGCTGCGCGGCTTTGGTCGGCTCGTCGCCAAGACCATGATCAGGGCTCTCCAGCGCCGCCGCGAACGCGCGCGCCACATTGGAACGGCCCGATCCGGGAGGGCCGCAAATTAGCCAGGACTGCGCAATGGCTTTCGGATCGCCGCTTGCGATGGCTTTGAGTTGTTCGACAACCTGCTGCTGGCCGACGATCGAATCCCACACGCTCATCGGCTAACCCCCGTTTGAAGAGCTTCCGATTGGCCGATTTGCGCAAAATCAGACTGGATATGCGACCATACTTCTTCAATGGATTGGCTGGCATCAATCACGCGGAAACGTTGCGATTCCGCCTTTGCCAAGTCAAGGAACGCCTGTCGTGTACGACGTTGGAAATCGTCTCCCGCGGATTCCATGCGATCTTCATCATGCTGTAGTCGTGCATGCGATTGCATAGGATCAAGATCCAGCAGATACGTGCGATTCGGCAATAGCTCACACGTTGCCCACATACTTAAGTCGCGGATTTCACCTGCCGTCAATTCGCGGCCGCCAGCCTGGTATGCAAGAGAAGAATCAAGGTACCGATCGGTAATTACCACGGCACCGCGTTCCAGTGCAGGGCGAATCACCTCGGCAACATGCTGGGCACGGTCGGCGGCGAACAGCAGCGCCTCCGCACGCGGAGCGATATCCGCATCGGAACCTTCCACGCCGCCAAGCAGCAACTCGCGAATCGCCACGCCAAGCACAGTACCGCCTGGCTCGCGCGTGACCACGCATTCGCGCCCCTGCGCCTCGACGTACGCACGCAACCGTTCGACCTGCGTGGTTTTGCCGACGCCGTCTACACCTTCAAAGGAGATGAATATGCCTTGCATATTCATCACTCTACATTGCGGCGTTCGCAACGCTACCGCTGCTCACTGCTACGAACAGTCCACCGGACTGTTCATCACCGGGCGGGAACTACGGCGGGACGGGTGTAGCCTTCGTTGGCGGCAAGCCATTCCACATCGGCCTTCACCGTGGTCGGCGTGGAACCGATCTCCTTGGCGATACGGGTGTTGGCCCAACCCTTATCGGCCAATTCGCGCACCTTGGCACGGCGATCGGCACGAGCCTTATCGACGGAAGCCGCCTTGGAAGTCTTAGAAGCCTTGGCAGCACCAGCCTTCTTAGCCCCGCCCTTGCCGGCGGCGGTCTTACGTCCACGCCTTTTCGACGGGCCCTGCGCACGCTTCTCAGCCAGCAAACGGAACGCCTCGGCCGGTTCGATCGACTCAGGAGCATACTGCTTCGGCAACGTACGATTCGTCTCACCATCGGTGATATACGCGCCGTAGAAGCCTTCCTTGATGGTCACCTGCTTCTGCGTTTCCGGATCGACGCCCAATTCGCGCAGCGGCGGCTTCGCAGCGCCACGGCCACGCCCACGGCCATACTTCGGCTGGGCGAACAGTTCCTTCGCCTTATCCACATCAACCGTGAAAATCTCATCTTCCGAAGCAAGCGAACGCGTATCCGACTTGCCATCGGCACCGGTCTTCGTCAAATACGGACCGTAACGACCATTATTGGCCTGCACGGTAACCGTCTGCACTTCACCGGTCTGCGCATCCACCTCTTCATACGAACCGACTTCACGCGGCAAGCTCAGCAGACGCAACGCATCATCCAACGTCAACGATTCCGGACTCATCGTCTTGAACAACGACGCCATCTTCGGGCGATCGGCAGCGGCTTTCTTCGCACCCTTGCCGCGCTTCGGCTTCTCACTAGCGCCACCGGCAGCATCACCAGCATCGCCGGCATCGGCAGAAGGCATCACCAGCGCAACATACGGCCCGAAACGACCATTACGCACTTCAACGGTGCCTCCGGAAACCGGATCGACGCCAAGAGCGCGCGGACCGCCGGAATGGTTCTCGATCAAATCATGACCGACTTCCACCGTCAGCTCATCCGGAGCGAGCGTATCCGGCAGCGAGGCACGCTTCGGATTGCCCTCATCATCCAGATGGTTCATATCCTCCAAATACGGGCCATATCGACCGACGCGCACATGCAAACCGTCGCCGATCTCAATCGTATTGATCTCGCGAGCGTCGATTTCACCCAACTGCGCGACCTGCTGCTGCAAACCGGCATGCGCCTCGTCCGCAGACTGCGCGGCACCCTCACCGGAACCGAAATAGAAGCGGGTCAGCCAATTCCTGCCGGTCTCCTGACCGCTCGCAATCTGGTCAAGACCGCTTTCCATATCGGCAGTGAACTCGTAATCCACATACCGCGGGAACTTCGTTTCCAGCAATTTGACCACGGAGAACGCGAGCCACGACGGAATCAACGCACGACCGCGCTCATACACGTACCCGCGATCGATGATCGTGGAAATAATGCTCGCATACGTGGACGGGCGGCCGATTTCCTTCTGTTCCAACGTTTTCACGAGCGACGCTTCGGTGTAACGCGCCGGAGGCTGAGTTTCGTGTCCGTCGGCACCAACCGCCACCGCGGCGAGCGCATCGCCCGGATTCATCGGCGGAAGCGACACATTGTCATCCGACTTCTTATCCGCTTTGCTGGATTTACCGGATTGCGCAGCCTGTTCAACGCTTCCAGCAGCATCGCCCTTCTTCGATTCGGCGGATGCGCGGCGGCCTTCACCGGTCGCCTTCATAAAGCCGGGGAATTCGATGACAGTGCCGGAAGCCTGGAACATGGCTTCCCCATTCGATTCGGTCGACGCGGACAGTCGCACGGTCGCCGTGGAACCGGTTGCGTCTGCCATCTGGCAGGCAAGCGTGCGCTGCCAGATCAGCGTGTACAGCTTGAGCTGGTCGGCCGGCACTTTGCTTGCGATTTCCGCAGGATCGCGGAATTTCGCACCCGCCGGCCTAATGCATTCGTGGGCTTCCTGCGCGCCCGCGGTTTTTGTGGCATATTGTTTCGGCGCATCCGACAGATAGTTTTCGCCGAAATGCTTGACGACCGCTTCACGAGCGGCTGCTATCGCTTCCTGCGACAGCGTCACCGAATCGGTACGCATGTAGGTGATATAGCCGTTTTCGTACAATCCTTGCGCCGCACGCATGGTCTGACGCGAGCTCATGCCGAGACGATTGCCGGCGGTCTGCTGCAAGGTGGACGTGGTAAACGGTGGAACCGGACGGCGACGGTACGGCTTGGTTTCCATCGACGCGACAGTAAACGTTGCAAATTCCAATGCCTGCGCAATCGCGGAAGCCTGCGCCTCGTCCAACTGCACGACCTGATCCTTCGCACCGGCCGCAGTCAGCTTGCCATCGGCGCCGAAATCCTTGGAACCAGCCAAACGACGGCCACCCAACGACACCATACGAGACTCGAACGCAACATTATTGCCATCGGCATCCGGCGCCTCCAACGTTGCGGTGACATCCCAATACAGGGCACGCACGAACGCCATACGCTCGCGCTCGCGCTCCACGATCAAACGCGTGGCGACGGACTGCACACGGCCCGCGGAAAGACCCGGCCCAACCTTGCGCCACAGCACCGGAGAAAGCTCATAGCCGTACAGGCGGTCCAGAATACGGCGGGTTTCCTGGGCGTCGACCATGTCGTCGTCAACGTCGCGAGTATTGTCAAGCGACGCTTTGATGGCTTCCTTCGTGATTTCGTGGAACACCATGCGCTTAACCGGCACTTTCGGCTTGAGCGTCTGTACCAGATGCCAGGCGATGGCCTCTCCCTCGCGATCCTCATCGGTTGCGAGGTACAGGGTGTCGGCTTTTTTCAACGCGCTTTTCAGCTCGGACACGGTTTTCTTCTTGTTGCCATCGACGATGTAGTACGGCTTGAATCCGTCTTCCACGTCAACGCCGAACTTGCCGAATTTGGTTTTGTCGGCGGCCGGCACCTGGCTCGGCTGCGCAAGATCTCGAATATGGCCGACCGAGGCCATCACCGTATATTCGGAGCCCAAATACCCACCGATTTTCTTGGCCTTGGTGGGAGACTCCACAATCACGAGCTTGCTGCCGGTAGCCATAGCCACTCCTTATTACTAGCGTTTGCAACGCAATAATACTCACTGACCGTATGCAGTTGGCAAACCGTCCGTGTGGCGCGAGCGACCGGTGCCGGAAATTTTCGGCGTGATCGTACGTTTTGCCGTCAGCGTTTCGGAGGGGCCGGAGGTGCGCCGACAAGCCCAAGTTTCGTCAATGGCGAGGCGGTCAGCTGACGCATGGTCAACACCAGCCCGAACACCAACGACGCAACGGAAGCCGTCAGAATCACCGTGGAAAGGTGCGCACCGGAATTCGTCCATTCCGCACTCATCACAAGTCCCGGCTGAATCTGCCAAATAATGTATGCGCCATACAGGGTGCCGAGCACGCCGAACGTCAACAGCACGCTGCCGACGATCTGCACGGAAGGCGACGACGCACGCGAACCGGGCTCATCCATGCCGTTCGCAAACGTCGCGGCAAGCGTGATCATTGCCACTCCGCCGACGATCAGCAACGCCATGATCACGTCGGTCGGCCGGTGCCACTGTCCCGCAATCACCGACAATCCGACGAGTACCGCATACAGCCAGCCGATCACGGCAACGAGCGCACGGCATACGCGAGGCACGGCGCATAGTAGGATCATTCCTGCCGCGGCGGCGAGTATGACATGCCCGGAAGGCGCGGAATTATTGGGATTTGATTCCAGATTGATTAAGTACGGACGTGGCAGCAGCGGCTTCAGCAACTCTGCTGCGGCAAAGCAGATTCCGCCGAATACCGCCAGTTGAGCAATCAACAGCCATCGTTTTCTTACGATAAGTACGGCGAGGGCGATTATCGACATAATCGCGCTTGTTGCGATTACAACGGTGGAAATGGTGAAAACATGCACGACCGGTTCCAGCCATCCCGGCAGGGCCGCATCGAATTTCGACCAGACCATGTCTTCATAGCTTTGGCCTTCCATCGTGCGCACGCCCAACCACCAGACGCCCACCGCGGCGGCAAGCAGCAGCAGACCGAACACCACGCTGAGCATAATGCTCGACACGCGCGGATGACGGGTCAGCGGATCGGCTTTGGCAAGCCCTTCGCTCACTTCACGTGGGGAAAGCACCTGTTCGATCGGATCAGACGGCGGCTGCGGCACGGGAACGGGCGCGACCGGCTGTTCCAGCATATTCGCGGACTTGTGCGGGTCTCGGATGATTGGCTTGAATTCGTCGGTCATAATCATCGAGAATACGGCATTGGCTCTACGGTATGCGCGAATGGCATGAAGATATAAGAAAACCTCCACGCACCCGGAAGAGGCCACTTACCCTTGCTGCATTCCTGCCCTGGGGGAGTTGGGTGACGTACCGCCACGCGGAGGCAAAGACCAGTGTACACCATGCCCGGACCGAACCGCGCCGCAAGCCGCACGAACCGCAGCGCAACCCGCGCCACAGGCCGCGCACGAACCACACAGACCATGCCATGATCCGTGAAGCAGCCAGCCCCACGACCAGCGACACAGGGAAATCAAACGTCAAAATGCCGCTTCCCCATGAGCATCCCGCGTTAAGGAGGGCGGACGGGTATGCTTGATGAGGAATCGCACACGAATATTGTGTGTTTGTTTTAAGTTCGGAAGGTTGTTCTTATGACTGAAGCGGTGGAATATCCCGATCTGGTGGTCGTGGGCGCGGGCCTGTTCGGCCTGACCGTGGCCCAGCAGGCCGTGGAGAGGCTCGGCGTGCGCGTGGAGATCATCGACGTGCGCGACCACATCGGCGGCAACGCGTACAGCTACATGGACGAGGAGACCGGCGCGGAGATCCACAAGTACGGCGCCCACCTGTTCCACACGTCCAACAAGCGCGTGTGGGACTACGTGAACAGGTTCACCTCGTTCACGAACTACGTGCACCGCGTGTACGCCACGCACGACGGCGAGGTCTACCCCCTGCCGATCAACCTGGGCACCATCAACCAGTTCTTCCGCGCGCACTACACGCCCGCCGAAGCCAAGGCGCTCGTGGCCGAGCAGGCCGGCGAGCTGGCGGGCAAGGATCCCCAGAACCTCAACGACAAGGGCATTTCGCTGATCGGCCGCCCCCTGTACGAGGCGTTCATCAAGAACTACACGGGCAAGCAGTGGCAGACCGATCCGAAGGACCTGCCAGCGGGCATCATCAACCGCCTGCCGGTGCGCTTCAACTACGACAACCGCTATTTCAAGGACACGTGGGAGGGCCTGCCGGCCGACGGCTACACCGCGTGGATGGAGCGCATGATCGACGATCCGCGCATCCATGTGACCCTGGAGACCGACTTCTTCGACGGGTCCCAGCCGTACAACAAGGCAGCTTTGGCCGCGGCCGGCGTGCCGGTGGTGTACACGGGCCCGGTGGACCGCTACTTCGACTACTCGCTGGGCGAGCTCAAGTGGCGCACGGTCGACTTCAAGGAGGTGCGTTACGACGAGGGCGACCATTTCGGCTGCCCGGTGATGAACTTCTCCGACGCGGACGTGCCGTACACGCGCGCGATCGAGTTCAAGAACTTCAATCCGGAGCGCGCCGCCTCGCAGAATCCCGACAGGACCGTGGTGTGGGAGGAGTACAGCCGTTTCGCCGAGCGTGGCGACGAGCCGTACTATCCGATCAACACGGAGGCCGACAAGGCGCTGTACGCGAGGTACGAGGAGCTCGCGAAGGCCGAGCCGAAGACGGTGTTCGGCGGCCGTCTGGGCACGTACAAGTACTACGACATGCACAACGTGATCGACACCGCGTTGACCGCGTACGAGGAACAGGTCGAACCCCTTCTCAAGAAGTGACGATACGCATCGTTTCCAAATCGTAATTAAAAATCCCCAATCCACCGACGGTGGATTGGGGATTCCTCATATCAGGTGAACCAAAAATCAGGCGCGCCACACATCCTTACCAGCTGCCTTGGCGGCGGCGACATCGGCGTCAAGCTGCTCTTCGTTGCCTTCAACGCTGCCCTTGATGAACTCCTCCACCAAGCGGCGGGCCTCGCCATCCTCGTGCTGCACGGCCGGCGACTTCATGAAATAGGAGCTCGGAGCCAGAATCGGGCCGGCCAGATGACGGTCGAGCGCGATCTTGGCGGCACGCACGGCATCGATCACAATACCGGCGGAATTCGGAGAATCCCACACCTGCAGCTTGTATTCCAAGCTCAGCGGCACATCGCCGAACGTAGTGCCTTCAAGACGCACGAACGCGAACTTGCGGTCGTCAAGCCATGCCACGTAATCGGACGGACCGATATGCACGTTATGCGGATCCATATCGTGCGGCACCACGGAAGTGACGGCGCGGGTCTTGGAAATCTTCTTGGATTCCAGGCGCGAGCGCTGCAGCATGTTCATGAAGTCCATGTTGCCGCCCACGTTGAGCTGGTACGTGCGGTCCAGACGCACGCCACGATCCTCGAACAGACGGGCGAGCACGCGGTGCGTGATGGTGGCGCCGACCTGGGACTTGATATCGTCGCCGACGATCGGCACACCGGCGTCACGGAACTTCTGAGCCCATTCCGGATCGGATGCGATGAACACCGGCAGGCAGTTCACGAACGCGCACCCGGCGTCCATGGCGGCCTGGGCGTATGCCTTGTCGGCCTGCTCGGAACCGACCGGCAGGTAGGAAACGAGCACGTCGACCTTCTTGTCGCGCAGCACTTGGGCCACGTCGACCGGCTCGGCGTCGGACTCTTCGATCATCTGGCGATAGTATTCACCCAGACCATCGTTGGTCGGGCCGCGCAGCACTTCGACGCCCAGATTCGGCACGTCGGCGAATTTGATCGTGTTGTTCTGCGACGCTTCGATGGCTTCAGACAGATCCTTGCCGACCTTCAGCGCGTCCACATCGAATGCGGCGACGAATTCAATGTCGCGCACGCGATATCCGCCGAAATTATTGTGCATCAGACCGGGAATCTTATCCTCGTCCTTCGTGTCTTTGTAGTATTCAACGCCCTGCACCAGCGAAGAAGCGCAATTGCCAACGCCAGCGATAGCTACACGAATGCTCATCTGTAAACGACTCCTCTGTTATATATATGTATATATGCGTTTCACAGGTACCAAATTTCAAGCATACCTGCGAAACAGCGAAAAGGCACCTGAAAAACTGATAAAACCCTGAAAATCAGCCGATATTGAGACAACGACCCACAAACTGTCGATTTGTAAAAGAGCTGCGCAAAAAATGCCCTCCCAAGGGCAAACTCACCCCATTTTCACCTGATTTCTCAAGTCAATCAGCTACGGTGGAACCTATGGTTTCACACACACGAAGCGTAAGCTCACGCTCAAGAAGCGCCCGCAGCGGCGGCGCCGGCAGCAATCGCAGCAACGCATCCCATAGCGCGCCCAAGCCGCAGAACCACGGATCGCACCGCGCCAACGGACCTCAGAAAAAGCAGAACAAGCGCAAGCATCTCGTGCTGAAGTGGGTACTCGGCATCTTCGCAGCGCTACTCGCGGCAGGAATCGGCCTGTTCGCCTACATGTATATCACCACGGAAATCCCCGAGCCGGAAAAGTTCGCCCTCGCCGAAAAAACCACCGTCTACTATGCCGACGGCACTACGGAAATTGGCAGCTACGCGGAACAGAACCGCGAAATCATCGACTGCGCGGTATTGCCGGATTACGTGGGCAATGCCATCGTCGCGTCGGAAGACCGTTCCTTCTACACCAACAAGGGCATCGATCTGTATGGCATCGCGCGAGCGCTGTATACGAATCTGACCACAGGCAGCCGTCAGGGCGGTTCGACCATCACCCAACAGTATGCGGAACGCTACTATTTGGGCGAAACCACGTCGTATTCCGGCAAGCTGAGAGAAGCGTTCCTGGCCATCAAGATCGCGCAGGCACAAGATAAGAGCCAGGTGCTGTGCAATTACATGAACACGATTTATCTTGGTCGTGGCGCGTATGGCATTCAGGCGGCGGCGAAGGCGTATTTCAACAAGAACGCCAGCGATCTGACCTTGTCGGAATCCGCCATGTTGGCTGGTATCATTCCGGCGCCGAGCTCATGGGATCCGGCCGTCAATCAGGAACAGGCCGAAAAGCGCTACGACCGCGTGCTCAGCATCATGAAGGAAGACGGCTACATCACCGCCCAGGAGAAGAAGGAAGCGCAGTTCCCCGCCGTGTCGGAAATCCAGCAGAGCAACCAGATGGCCGGCGCGAACGGGTATCTGCTGACCACGGTGAAGAACGAACTGGTCAATTCCAAGGCGTTCACCGCCGATGATCTGGAAACCGGCGGCTACAAGATCGTCACCACGCTCGACAAGGACATGCAGGACGAGATTCAGCAGGTCGGCGACACCCGACCGGAGGGCATGCCGGAAAGTATTCAGGTGGGCGGCATTGCGGTCGATCAGAAGACCGGTTCCGTGAAAGCCATGTATGCGGGCAACGATTACCTCACCAAGCAACTCAACAACGCCACGCAGGCCACGTTCGAGCCGGGTTCCACGATGAAGCCGTTCGGTTTGCTGGGAGCCGCTCAGGAGGGTGTGAATTTCAACACGTTGTTCAACGGTAATTCCGGCCTGACGTTTGAGACGACTCCGGGAACCACCGCGCAGGTGCCGAACGCACTGAACACCAACTGGGGGTATATCAACCTCTATCAGGCGACCGCGAATTCGGTGAACACGGTGTTCATGGAGGTCAACAAGCACCTCGGCGCCGCGAATCTCGCCAAGATCGCGCATCAGGCGGGCATTGAGGAAGACATCGCCGAAGACACCACCTACAACATTCTGGGCATCAACGGCATTACCGTGTGGGATCTGGCGCAAGGCCACTCCACCATTGCGAACGATGGCGTGAAGAACACGCTGCACATCGTCGACACGGTGCTCACGTCCGACGGTTCGAAGGAGCTGTACAAGACGGCTCAGGAGAACCAGCAGGTGTTCGATGCGAACGATTGCCATCTGGTGCAGAAGGCCATGCAGGGCACCACCACGTATGGCACCGCGGCTGGCGTTTCGACACGTCTCGGACGTCAGGTGGCCGGTAAGTCCGGTACCGCAAACGACGAGAAGGCCGCTTCGTTCGTGGGCTACACGCCGCAGCTGCTCAATGTGTGGGCCATTTGGAATCCTGCGGAAGACGGCAGCGCGCAGGAAGTGCCATCGTTCGCAGGCTATGGCGTTTCCTCCACGGGCTACCCGTCGCATCTGTTCGAGGAGTTCATGTCGCTCGCATTGCAGAATCAGGAGGTGCTGACCTTCACCGAACCGACCGACAACGGCAAGATCGGCGGCCCGGACGGCACATGGGGCACCGGCGCGCAGAAGACCGAGACACGGCAGAATCAGGAGATGCCGAAGGCCGAAGAGAACACCGAGCAGACCACACCCGATCCTACGCAAAACAGCGATCAGAACAGCGGCGGTAACGGAGACGGCGGAGACAACTCCGGCAACTCCGGAGACGGCGGAGACAGCGGCAATAACGGCGGAGACAGCTCCGGAGACGGCGGCAACGGCGGTAACAGCAGTGGCGACAACTCCGGAGACGACCAGTCGAACGGAGCCCAATAACCGTCGCAACAACCGTCGGCGGCAGGCAAGGCACCCACTCATTGACGGCAACCGACGCCAGCCGGAACGGCAACCGGCAAAGCAACCGCAAAAAACATTGTGGCGGCAACGAATACCATCGTTGCCGCCACAATGCGTATCAGCATCCTCCAATCACCGGATCGCCATGGCAGACGCCCCCGGACGGTCAGTCGTCTGCCATATCGCGATTTTCATCGCTGCAATCCTACTTATGCAATCGTAGGGCGGTGATTTTCGCGCCGTCATGCGCCGAAGCCGAGATGCGTACGATCGCAGCGTCGTCAGCATTGTCGTTTTCTCCGGTATTCTCAATATTTTCCGCGGTTTCCGCAGTTTCTATGGCATCCGGCAGCGGATACACGTCGATTGCCGTGGGATCGCCGTCGATGCGACGATGCTCGCCACGCTGCAATGGCAGGCCGTCGAGCGTCACTTCATACGCCGCGTTTTCACCGTCGCTTTCCGCGGAATCGGCAATCACCTCGATTTCCAAACGATGCGCCTGACCACGCCCGCGCATCGCATACTGGAATTCGCCACCAGCCAACGCGCGACGCCAATGCAACGTGCCGTCGGCACCCATCATGTCGTTATCGCCCGAATACCGATGATCGACTTCCGATTGCTGCTGACCGCATGCGATGGTGTCGACAACGGTCTGCTCGCTAGCGGCCTGACGCGCATCGATATCGGCCAGTTGCGCGCGCAACGCACACACGTTGCCATCGTCGGCAACCGGCAGATACACGGAATACCGGCAGCCATGCATACTGCTGAACGCATGCATGTCGAACAGCATGGTACGGCCGGAAACGTCCGTCGCGGCAACGGTGAGGCCATGCACGTACGGTCTGGAAACCTGCGCGCACGCCTTGACCGGATTGCCGTTGATGATCGGCATGGATACGAGCGGACGCAACGGACCAGTGGCAATATGACTCATACGGCCGGCGTCCGCGAATTCGCCGTCCATATCGTCGCTATCCGAAGCCAGCGCCATCACCTTCGGCCCCTTCATGAAACTGACCCAAGGCGAACCGTCCGGCATACGCTCGACGGTGATCCGCGGCCGCAACCGCATCACCACTTCCGCAACGCCGTTCCAGCGCAGACGCAACGGCAGATATCCTTCGGGAATATCGTTGGTGCGTGCCGGATCAAGCGTGCAGACGGCGCATGTGGCCTCCATGACGCCGTAATGTTCCGCCCACCACGGACGGCGCAGAAACAGCGTGGTTTCCCGCAAACCACCGGGAGTACCGGGAACATGCTCGGCCGTGGATTCCAACGTGAACGTCACCGTGTAATCGACGCCATCCTCAATGCGAGCGGCGCGCTGCGTGATGCGCAGACCCTGCTCCGGGCAGTCGAAGGTGGAATCGATGTACAGATTGACCAGCAGGCGCGTAGCTTCCGCCTCGGCATTGTTTGAAACGGTATTGCCCGTCTCGGCGGCAGAACTGGCAAAACCAGCAGCAGCCGAATCAGCCGAATCCTGCGCAGCCGGCCGCTGCAGCGCGTAAATCAATCGTCCATATCGGGCGTGATTCTCCAATCCCGAACCGACGCAACACCAGAAGCATTCCTGAGGTGTGGAATAGGCACGATAATGCTGCGATCGCATCGGCGTGAAATACACGAATCCCGGCTGCTTCGGATTGATGGTGGACAGCAGGTGATTTTCCAGCACCCGCTCGTAGAAGTTGATATAGTCGGCGCTGCCGGAACGCAGCCACAGTCGTTCCGCAAGTTTCGACATGTTGTACGAATTGCAGGTTTCCGGACCTTCTCGCGATTCGATCATGGATGAAAAATCGTCCGTCGGGTGGAAATGCTCGGACACGGAATGCGCGCCGATGCTTACGGAACGGTGATGCACCACGGAATCCCAGAAGGTGTTAGTGGCGGCGTCGGCCTGTTCATCGTTGCAAATCGCGCCCAAACGTTCCCATCCAAGCACTTTGGGAATCTGCGTGTTGGCGTGCATGCCGGTGAGCACATCCTCGCCTTGCGCCAGCGGGTCGAAGATGGCGTGGTCTTTGAAGCGGTCGGCCATCACATGGTAGCGCTCCTCGCCGGTACGCGCGTACAGTTCGGCGAACGATTCGCACATGCCGCCGAATTCGCTCACCAGAATCCTGTCGAAGGTCTCGTCGTCCAGCGGCTCGGCGATACGGCACCACCAATCGGCCAGATCAAGCACGACGGTACGTGCCAGCTGCGAAGTCTGTTCATCGATAGAAGCAAAATCGGCCCATGTATCCAACAAACCGGCGAACGTTTTGTGAACGTTGTACATGGGCACCCATGCGTCGTTCATCGAGAAATTCTGCGATTCAACATCGCCTGCGGCAAGGCGCCCGAACACGGTGCGAGAATCAGGCACACCACCCACATACCCGCGCATCACAGCATCGCCGGCAAACGACTGCTGGCATTCATGCCATGACCGCACCACGGTGGCGGCGCGGTCGATGAACGGTTGCGGATCGTCTGCGACTTGCGCGAATCCGACGCAAGCCGACAGATAATGCCCTGCGATATGGCCGTCAAGCCCCGTTTCCTCCCAATTCGGGTACGACGTTACCGGATTGCCGTCGGCATCGGTCGGCTGCGGCAGTCCCGCCTCTCTGCGGAAGGGGTATAGCAGGCGATCGACGTCAAGCTCAAGCAGATACCGTGCGCCGGCCTGCTGCGCGTCAAAATGTTCTCCTGGCAGTAGCCTCACCTGCTGTAGGGGGACCCGTTCGAGAATATGCGAAGTCATATGCGCGCTCCTTTGCGTCGTCTACATGCGTGTATCAAAATACGTGTCCAAACGTTTCTTACGAGAATACAGAACAAGGCCGCCACCGTGGGGAGGAGCCACGCCGACGGCCTTGTTCTACGCACTCAACAGCGCAGTTATCGAAGGAAGGAAAACAAGGTTTGATTATGGATGTTCAGTTATGGATCGTTTCGATCGGATGAAGTCGGGCTTTACTTCATGCCGGTCATGGCGATACCTTCAACGAAGCGCTTCTGCACCAAGAAGAAGACCACCAGCAACGGCAGTGCGGAGATCAGGGCACCTGCCATCACCACACCGTACGGGGTGACGGAGGAACCATGGCCGGTCAGCATTGCGAGGCCTGCGGTGATGGTGCGGGTCTCCGGCTTGGAGGTCATGATCAACGGCCAAAGCAGGTCGTTCCAGTTGCCCATGAAGTTGAACATGCCCACGGTGAGGATTGCTGGCACGGCGTTCGGCAGAATGATCTGCGCGAAGATGCGGAATTCGCCTGCGCCGTCGATGCGGGCCGCGTTGTCGAGGTCCTTCGGAATGGAGATGAAGAACTGACGCAGCAGGAAGATGCCGCCGACGTCGGCCATACGCGGGATGATGATGCCCCAGTAGCTGTTGATGAGGCCCATGTTGGCGAGCAACTTGTACACCGGGATGAGCAGGGCCATGCCCGGGATCATCATGGTGGCAATCAGCACGCCGAGCAGCAGGCCACGGCCCTTGAAATCCACGCGGGACAGGCCGTAGGCGGCCAGGGAGTCGAAGAACACGGAGATGATGGTCACGGCACCGGCGAAGATGACGGTATTGAGCATTTCTCGACCGATTGGCAGACGTTCGAACAGCGACTGGTAGTTCTCAAGGGTGAACTGGTTCGGGACGAGCTTTGGCGGCCAAGTCTGCGTGATGGCGTTCGGGGTGAACGACACCAGCACGACAATCAGCAGCGGGAAGATCATCAGGATGGTGATGAGGATCAAAGCGAAGTAGCTGAAGCCCAGGCCGATGCGGCGCTTGCGGGTCGCCTGCTTGCGAAGACGCTCGTTTTCGGCGTTGATGCGGGCATTCTCTTGCTCTTGTGCGGAAAGAGTCGCGGTGCTCATGCGATTTCCTCCTTCTCATGCTTGTTGTTGGTATATAGCTGGATGAGGCCCACGATGAGCGTCATGATCAGCAGCACGTACGACAGTGCGGATGCGTAGCCGAGCTTGCCGTTGCCGAATGCTTCGGTGTAGATGCGATACACGATGGTTTCAGTGGCGCGTGCCGGACCGCCGGAGGTCAGGATGAAGACCTGATCGAAAACCTGGAAGGAACCGATGAGGCCGAAGATGACCACGTAATTGAAGGTCGGGCGCAGTGCCGGAAGAGTGATGTAGCGGAACTTCTGCCATGCGGAGGCGCCATCGAGGGAGGCGGCCTCATACAGTTCGGCGGAGATGCCCTGCAAACCTGCGAGGAAGATGACCATGAAGTAGCCGAAGTTCTTCCACACGGTGATGAAGACGATGGTAGCCATGGCGGTTTCACGGGTACCGAGCAGATCGACGTGCGCGATGCCGGTCAACTGCTGAATCCAGTACGGAACCAAGCCCAGCGATGGGGAGAGGATGAACTGCCATGCGATGGCGGCGACAGTCAGGGAGATGACGAACGGCAGGAACATGCAGGTACGGAAGAATCCGACGAACTTGAGGTCCTTGCGGTTGAGCAGCAGTGCGAACGCGAGTGCGACGACCACAACGATCGGAGCGTAGGCCACTGCGTAGACGAGGGTGTTCTTGACGTCGGTCCAGAAGTCGGCGCTTTGGAACAGCTTGACGTAGTTGTCGAAGCAGACGAACTTGCCGGCGCGGTTGATGCGGTCGGAAGTCAGAGACGTGATGAACGTCTTGATTGCCGGATAGAAAACGAAGATTGCGAGAACGATGAGGGCCGGTGCGGTGAACAGCAGGCCGGTGCGCAGGTTACGGGCCTGGATCGCCTTCTTGTTCTCCTTGGCCACCGCGGAATGCGCGGATCCTGGGACGGCAGTTGCTTGTGCCATTATCTCCTCCTTTAATGACACCAGGGATGTGTTTTTTAAGACAGCAAAGGCCACGTCGCTGGCGTGAGGGCCAGCACCGTGGCCTTTTGCTGGGGTGGTGAGCGGGTTAGCCCCGCTCACTTGTTGATTGTAGGTGAATCCCGCTTCGCTTACTCGGTGTACTCGTCGAGGTAGCCCTGGATCTGGGATTCGGCGTCGTCCAGCAGGCTCTGGATGTCGTCGTCGGTGCGGGCGGTGTTGGAGGTCAGGGTGTCGACGGAGGCGGCGATGTCACCGAAGCCGCCCTTGAGGCCTGCGATACCGATGAAGGACTTGCTGGTGTTCTCACCGATCTTGGCGATCAGCGGACGCTCGGAGAGCTCATCGGCAGTGACGGTGGTGTTGTTCGGCGGATAGGCGGAACCGAGGGACCAGGTCACCTGGTTGTCGTGGTTGTTGTAGAACTTGAAGAAGTCGTAGATGCCCTGCTTCTTAGCGGAGTCGCCAACCTGGGAGGTGACCCACCAGTACAGACCGGTGGAACCGGTGTTGGAGCCCTTGGTGCCGTCCGGGTACACATAGGTGCCGTCGCCGTTCGGAACCGGGAACAGGTCGTGGTTGATGCCCTTGTCGGTGGAGGCCTGATCCTCCCACGGTCCGACGATCACCATTGCGGACTGGCCGGATTCGAAGGATTCACGAGCAGCGGTCTCATCCATGCCAGACACGGAGTAACCGCCCTTGTAGAAGTCACGCATCTTCTCGAGGAAGGCCTTGTTCTCCTTGGTGTTGATGGAGACCTTGCCATCGGTGGTGTAGATGCCGGAGCCGTTGCCCTTCAGGAACGGAGCCCAGCCGAGATCCGGCAGAGCGATGCCGTACTGGGAGCCATCGGACTTGGTGAGCTTCTTAGCGACTTCGAGCAGCTCATCCCAGGTCTGCGGGTAGTCGGCGTCGGTCAGGCCGGCAGCCTTCCACATGTCGGTGTTGTACCACACGGCGGTCGGCGCGTAGCCCATCGGGACGCCGCACTTCTCTTCGGAACCGTCGATGTTGAAGGTGATCTGGTCAACGACGTTCTCGATGTACTCATCGGTGCCGCTGTCCTTGTCGTCATAGAAATCGGTGACGCACTGGAAGGTGCCGTCGATGGACCAGCCCTGGCCGTTGTCGGCGCCGGTGGTCACGAAGTCCGGGCCGTCGCCGGAGGTGACCTTGGTCACCATGGTCTCGCCGATGGTGCTCCACGGCTGCAGCTGAGCATCGATCTCGTACTTATCCTGGGACTTGTTGAAGTCTTTGACGATGGACTCGAGAGTCTTGCCATCGGCCTCAGAGAAGCCGTGCCACATCGTGATCTTGACCTTGCCGTCAGCGGTCGTCTTGGCGTCGTTGCTGCTGCCACCGCAGGCGGACAGGCCGACGGTGGCCATCATGGCCAGGGAGGCCGCGGCCGCGAGAGCCTTGGTGCTCTTCTTAATCTTCATGGATTTCTCCTTTTCCTCTTGGTCTCCCAAGACATTTCCTCCAACCGTTGCAGTGACATTCATCAACAACCTTGTTTGCGATGTCGTTCACGCTTCGTCAGCTGCACTGCCGTTTGCAACGTTGTAATTTTGATTATACAGCTTTTTCCATCGTTGTACAAATCGGAAACACGCCGATGGAAAAGCTGTTTTCTTTATAATCTTCAATTATTCGTTTTTGTTGGAATCGCAACGTTTCTTACGATTACGCAAGTCAGTTCGCTACCGGCGTTCCCGCAAGAGCGCCGCCATCGGCCGGCAACACGTCCGTGGTGGTCGGGGTCCACAGATTGTCGGGTTCCGGCACACCGAAGTCGGGGCCGCACTCCGTCCACTTGACCACGCCGACACGGGCATGACGATTCGGGTCGAACAGCGGATCGCCCTTGATTTCCGTATAGTTGCGGCAGTGATAGATCATCAGGTCTTCGGAATCGTCTTCGGACTTGGTGAACGAGTTATGGCCGGGGCCGTACTGGCCGTTTTCGGCGCAGGTCTTGAACACCGGCACCGGGCTCTTGGTCCAGGAATCCTTGCTCAGCAGGTCGCTGCCGCGCTCGGCGGTCAGCAGACCGACGGCATACGGCACACCGGTGCCGGAGGCGGAATACGTGATGTAGATCTTGTTCTCGTGGAACAGGAAGGCCGGGCCTTCGTTGACGAGGAAGTCGATGCACTCCCAGTCATATTCCGGCTTGGAGAGCATGACAGGCTCGCTTTCCAGCGTCCACGGGTTGGCCATCTTGGCGATGTACAGATTGGAGTTGCCTTCGATCGCGGGATCTTTCTGGGCCCAGACCAGGTACTGCACGCCGTCGATCACCTCGGTGGTGGCGTCGAGCGCGAAAGAGTCGATCGGGGTGACGATCTGACCCTTTTCCACCCAGTTGTCGGTGGTGGGGTCGTCATCGGTGTTCTCCAGCACGAACATGCGGTGGGTCGGTAGGCCGGAGGCCTCGAAATCCGTTGCGGCGCCTGCGAAGTAGATGTACCAAGCGCCATTGATGCGGTGCAGTTCCGGCGCCCAAATATAGATGCTCGCCGGTCCGGACTCATGCTTGCGCCACACCACCGTTTCGGGGGCTTTCTGCAGGTCGTTGATGTTCGATGCGTGACGAATGGCGATGCAGTTGTATTCCGGGTCGGAGCCAGTGAAGTAGTACTCGCCGTCAACTTTGAGGACCCAAGGATCTGCGCGCTGAAGCACGATCGGATTGTTGTAAACAGCCATGTCTATTCCTTTTCAATCCGCTGTTCCAGTAATTTACAACGTTGAATATATCACTATTACAACGTTGTAACAAATCGGAGGAACGCACCACGTGTTTCTCACATCCGACTCCTCGGAAGAATCGAATCGCAGTACCCGGCAACAGACAATCGCCAGAAAGGGAAAACAAAAACCTCGGCACCGGCAATCCGTAAAAAACCGGACGCAAGCGCCGAGGCACCAATCACTTCCTTCCTTCCTTCCAAAAGAAGAAGAAAAAGAAGGAAGGAAGATCACACCACCAAGGAATTCGTGGGCAGCTTGGTGGACTGACGCACTACCAACGACGACGAAACCTTGCGGAACACCTTCTGCTCCGGCTTGAGATCCTTCGACGGCGAAACCCCGTCGATACGATCCTTCAGCAATTTCACCGACAGACGCGCCACCGCCTCAAGACCGGGAGCAATCGACGTCAACGCAGGAGACAAATACTGCGAATCGTCGGAATTATCGAAACCGATCACCGAAATATCTTCGGGAATGCGCAGATTGTGCATCTGGATCGCATGCATCACACCGGAGGCGAGCATGTCGTTCAGCGCGACGACGCCGTCGGGAACCACGCCGGAATCAAGCAGCGCGTTCATCACGCGCACGCCATCGCTACGATGCCACATGCCCGACTCGACCACCAAACGCTCGTCGAATTCGACGCCGGCCTCCTCCAACGCCTCAAGGTAGCCCTGATAGCGCAGCGCGGCGGAGCCGACCTTCTCGCCCGGATGCACGCCGACCACGGCCACGCGCTTGCAGCCGGTCTGCAGCAGATACGACGTGGCGCGCTTGGCACCTTCCACGTTTTCCGTGGCGATATGGTCCACCTTGTCGGTGAAGATGCGTTCGCCGACAAGCACCAGCGGGTAGTCCACGTCCAGCTGGTCGACGTCGTCCTGGTCAAGCTCCAGCGGGCTGTAGATCAGGCCGTCGATCATCGTCTGCTGGGAGCCGTGCAACGCCTCAATCTCGCCTTCGCGCGAGTATTGCGTCGGCTCGACGATCACGCGCAGGCCCAGCTTCTTGGCCTCTTCGATGACCAGCGACGAAAGCTGCGCGAAGTACGGCATCTGCAGATCGGGAATGGCGAGGCCGATGATGCCGGTCTGCCCCCTGCGCAGATTGCGCGCGGACACGTTCAGCGTGTAGCCGAGCTCGTCGATGGCCTTGTTGACCTTGTCTCGCGTGGCCTGAGACACGAACTCGTAGTCGTTGACCACATTGGACACCGTTTTGATCGATACGCCGGCCGCCTTCGCGACCTCGCGCATGGTCACCACGTGCTCGCCGTTGGCGCCATTCTGCTTCGGCATGTCAACCCCTTTTCACCAAAAACGTCTCATACATTCGGCCCCAACACCGGCTTTCGCCCCTTGCAGCGCTGAAGCCAACGAAATCAGCCTTTATTGCCGGAAACCACGATTTTCATCGTTATATCAGCATAGTCCGGATTGAGCTCTTCCGCCGCCTGCATGTCCAGTATCGGCATACCCTCCTTGGACCAGTGCACGCGGCGCACCTGGGCGTCGCGGCCGCCATACCGTCCATTCTCGTATTCCGCATTGTGAAATACATAGATGAGATTGCCGTCCTCGTCGTTGGACCACATGCCATGGCCGGTGCCGAGCTGCCATTGCCCGTTGTATACTCCGGATTTCTGCAGCGGATAGTCGAGCTTCGTCCACACGTTCGGATCGGTCAGATCGACGTCCTGCCCGGCCGGAGCGGTGACCAGACCGGTGGTGTAGTCAATGCCGACCAGCGAGCCGGAATAAATCAGGTAGATCGTGCCATCATGCACAATGGCGTTCGGGCCTTCGGCGATCATATTGTCCCACGCGAATTCCGGCACAACGACCTGCTTCGGCTCGCAGGTAAGCCGTTCCGGACAGGCCGGATCGAAGCTGGCGATCCAAATGCTGCCGACCTGCTGCCACGCGTAATACCAGCGGCCGGAATCGCTGATGACGGTCATGTCGAGCGAGATACGTTGGATGGGATTGAGCACGCCGCCGGTCGGTGTGAGAATCGGCTTCGGCACCGTCCAGTTTTCGGGTTCGCGCGGATCGAAATCCGTGCCGTCGGAATGCTGCTTGAGCTGCATGATATGGCAGCTGCCCGTCCACATGTCCGGCTTGCCCGCGCGATCGTTGGGCGTGCCGTCTGGATTGGTGGCCGGCCCATCGAAGCATGGCATGAAGAGCACCGACAGTTTCCCATCGATGACATGCAGTTCCGGCGCCCAGAAGCAGCCGGTCATGGCGCGTCCTTCAGCGTTGTAATCACCGCATTTGAGCAGATCGATTTCCTTGGCACGGCCGCCCGCCGCGTCGGAAAGCGCTTCGATGGAGTCGGCGATGCGCAACGGCATATGCGTGGCGCCATCGTTCGGATCGACGCAGTTGCCGTCGGTATCGTCGGTGGCGATGAACATGAACATCGGCTTGCCGTTGAAATTCCAAGCGAACACCGACGGGTCCGCACGCTCCACGGCAAATGGCACCGGGTATACGGTTTGGCGGATGCGGCCGCTCACCGTGCGCGTGTCGCCCGGCTGGAGCTTGCCTTCGGCGGCGTCCTGCGCAATCGCCTCAAGTTCGTCTTTGTTCCAATCCACGGCACGGGTGGCACCGGAACCGTCGCTGTAGACGAGATCGGCGCGGACCTTGGCGAGTGCCTGCACGGCTTCACGGGCCGCTTCCCTGCTTGCCGCCATGTCGATATGCTGCGTCGCCACCGATGTTTCAACGTTGTAAATACGACCGAATCGTTCGATCAGTTTCGATGCTTCTTCTTCAGTGACGGCAATCACGTTGCCAGGAACGGCATTGGGAATATTGCAATCGCAGGAACGGCTTGATTCCGCCGTTACCACAGCTTCCGCAATATCGATCGGCTCGCCGGATTCGGCCGCGGCGACAATATCGGCAACGGTCGCGACATACGATTTGCCGTCGTTCGACGTCCAGGAAATCACATAACGGGAGGTGTCCGCGTCGAATACGACAGACGGACGATTGACGCCACCGCCGGTACGCAGCATCACCAGTCCAAGCTGCGTGAAGGAGGTCAGATCGTCGCTGACGGCCAGCAGAAAAGCCGATTCCTCGGAACCATCCGGCGCTCCTCCACGCTCGGTGCGAGTGGCGGCGATTGCGAATCCACCGCCTTTCATGCGGAACAGGTACGGATCCTTCAACGATTTCAACGTGATATCGATGCCGGGCATCACCGCGCCGTACGCAACGGCATCGGTGGCTGGGCGTGGCGTGTCGAACGGATCGGCAGCGACCGGCGCAGCTGCGACGCACGCGCGACGAGCCTCGGCGGTGGCGGCCTGAATGGGTACGCCAGCGGCGAAGAAAATACCGTAATTCTCGTTGAGCGGCTCCCATTCCGCGGTTTCGCTCGCACGCAACGCCAGATGCATGCTGTAGGCGATGTCTTCATTATTCGCCTCTTCACGGCCGGTGGCTTCGCGCGTGTAGCACAGCAATTCGTAGGAACTCGACATCGAGAAACCCCTTATGATTCGACTTTTCTTTACAACGTTGTACACTATACAAGAAATTACATCGTTGTACAAATCAATGTCATCCGCAAGGAAGGGGAAAAATGAAATTCCGTACAACAGCAAAGCAGATCGCGGCAGGCATCATCGCCGCAGCCATGCTGGTCGGAACGCTCGCCGGATGCTCCGGCAATTCGACGAAGCAATCGTCCGCATCGTCGACAGCCGAAACCAGCACCGCCAGCGTCAAGCGCGGCGAATCGCATGATCCCTCCATCGTCAAAGCCAACGGAAAATACTATATTTTCGGCTCACATCGCGCTTGGCTCAAAAGCGACGATCTGATCAACTGGAGCACCTTCACCAACAATCTGAGCACCGACTACGAGAAGATCTTCAAAGACATTTGGGACGGCTGGGCGAAGCAGTCCTCCAATCCTGACGTCAAAGGCAACATGTGGGCACCGGACGTGATCTGGAACGAGACCATGGGCAAGTGGTGCATGTACATGTCGATCAACGGCGCGAACTACCGTTCTGTGATCGTGTTGCTCACCGCCGACGACATCGAAGGCGATTGGACGTACGTTGGCCCGGTGGTCTATTCCGGCTTCGAACGCGTGAACGTGAAGAAGACCGACGTGCCGCAGGTGCTTGGCGAGGATGCCGACATCACCCGTTACACTTCGCAGACCGACACCGGCATCAACGCCATCGACCCGTGCGTAAAAACCGATGACAACGGCGACATGTGGATGACCTTCGGCTCCTGGTTCGGCGGCATGTGGATGTTCAAGCTCGACTCGGCGACCGGCCTGCGCGACTACAACTCCACCTACCCCACCGAAGCGAACAAGTCCGACGCCTACTATGGCGTGAAGCTCGGCGGCGGCTTCGGCAACTCCGGCGAAGGCTCCTACCTGCTGCACGACAACGGCTACTGGTATCTATTCGCCTCCTACGGCGCGCTGCAGCAGACCGGTGGCTACCAGATCCGCATGTTCCGCTCCAAGGACATCACCGGCCCGTACGTTGACGAAGCCGGCAACACCGCGATTTCCACCAAGGCCATCGGCAACAACTGGCAAAGCGACATCGGCGAGCGCCTGATGAGCTCGATCCAGTGGAGCGGCAACGACAACGCGAACATCGAGGTCTCCCAGGGCCACAATTCCGCGTTCGTTGACGACGACGGCACCGCTTACCTCGTGTACCATACCCGTTTCTCCGGTTCCGGCGAAAAGCATGAGGTGCGCGTGCACGAGCTGCTGCCGACCGCCGACGGATGGCTGGTGGCCGCACCGTACGAATACACGGGCACCAAGGCCGACAAGAAGGGCTACAAGACCGCCGACATCGCCGGCGATTACGAGATGGTGACGCACGACAAGTCCAGCTATTTCAAGGGCCCGAAGAAGGTCACCGATAAGACGAGCACCGTCTATCGCGGCGTGAACAAGCCCATCAACATCACCCTGAAGGAAGACGGCACCGTGACCGGCGACCAGACGGGCACTTGGGAGGCCGTGGAAGGCACCAACCAGATGACGCTTAAGCTCACCGGCGACGAGGGCGAAGTCACGTATTCCGGCGCGTTCGACAAGCTTCCGCGAGACAAGGATCGCAAGGCAGTCATGACCTTCAGCGCTCTGGGCACGAACAATCTGTGCATTTGGGGGTCGCAGAAGTGAGTGAAAACGGCACAACAACCGTGAATGCTGCAGTGCAATCGTCTGCAGAACCACTATCTGCGGCACCGGCCACCTCGCCCAACGGCATCGAGCACACGCTCGCCAACGGTCGGGTGGCCGTGCACGATCCCGCAATCGTCGAGGAAAACGGTGTCTACTATCTGTTCGGCACGCATCGTCGGTGCGCGCGCAGCACGGATATGGTGCATTGGGAGCGGTTCGATAACAATCTGAGCCGCGACCCGTACGCGCTGCTCGGCGATATTTGGCAGGCATGGCCGAAACAGGATTCCAATCCCGACCTGCTCGGCAACACGTGGGCGCCCGACGTGATCTGGAACGAGACCATGGGCAAGTGGTGCATGTACCTGTCGGTGAACGGCGACCAGTTCCGCTCGGTGATCGTGCTGTTGACCGCCGACCATGTGGACGGCGACTGGACGTACGTGGGGCCGGTGGTATATTCCGGTTTCGACGAGAGCAACCTGTGGAACACCGACGTGCCGAAAGTGCTGGAACTTGAGCCCAAAACCGATGGCACCGTCGGCTATGACCTGACCCGCTACCTGTCGCTCAAAGACACGCGCATCAACGCCATCGACGCGGCGCCCGCATTGTGCGAGCACGGCGAAATGTGGATGAGTTTCGGTTCATGGTTCGGCGGCATCTGGATGTTCAAGCTCGATCCGAAAACCGGCTTGCGCGATTATTCCGTGCGATACCCGCTGGTCAAGGATTCCTCCGATCCTTATTACGGCGTGAAAGTGGCCGGAGGCTACTGGAATTCCGGCGAAGGATCGTACTTCATTCGTGAAAACGGATGGTGGTATCTGTTCATGTCGTACGGCTGGCTTGGGCGCACCGGCGGATATCAGATTCGTCTGTTCCGTTCAAAATCGCTGCTTGGCCCGTACGTGGACCAGAACGGCAATCCCGCGATTTCGTACGGTGAGATTCCCGACAATCAGGAGCGCGGCACCGGCATTCGATTGACGTCTTCCGTACAGTGGGATGGCGGTCCGGCAGAGCTTGCCGATGTCGAAGTCTCGCAGGGGCATAATTCCGCCATTCGTCGGTCGAAGGACGGTCGCATGTTCCTCGTCTACCACACCCGTTTCGCGGAACGCTTTAGCGAGGACGATGATGAAGATTACGAATCTCACGTACGCGAATTACTGCCGACTTCCGACGGCTGGCTGGTTGCGGCACCGTACGAATACCGCGGTTCCGTTGCCGTCGCGCCGACCGGCATTGCCGATATCACAGGCGATTACAACGTTGTACTGCATGATCAGCATACGTTCTTCAACGGCAAGCAAGAGGATGATGGCACGTACGTTGGCATCAATCGTCCGACGCGATATACGTTCCATGAGGACGGGCGGATCACCCGGGGTGAAATCGTAAGTTTCTTCGATACTCCCGACGCGAATCTGCCGAGGTCGACGGACGGGCCGATCACCTGCGGATCGTGGAAACCGCTTTCCGGCGCCGTGAACGGATTCAACTGTTGCGCAAGCGACGCGGAAATCCGATTGGACGACGTGACCTACATTGCACGGTTCGCAACACTCCCCCGCGAGATCGACGGCAAGCCGGTCATGACATTCTCCGCAATCGGCAACAATGTCTGCATTTGGGGATCGCAATCCTGAATTTCCGGGTATGTGAAATAGGTGGTTGAGTTTTGGTAATTCTCTGGTTGGGGTATTTAGGCTGCAATCAAGGGTTGTTTGGTAAGTCTTAGGTTGAAATATCGTCCTATATTTTGTAAACTTTCTGGTTGAGGGAAAGGATACAGGGCATGGCTGAACCGAAGACGACATTCGACTACGTGGGTGAGATCTGGAGCATCGCAGACTGGGTCCGCGACGTGATCCGCCCCGCGGACTACAACAAGCTGATCCTCCCGTTCGCCTTGCTGCGGCGATTGGAATGCGCGCTGGAGCCGACCCGTGACGCCGTGTGCAAGGCGGTCGAGCAGCATGAGCGTGAATGGGGTTTGGAGAACGAGACATATTGCGCGTTCTCCGGCAGGTCCTTCTACAACGTGACCAGCTTCCGGCTCAACGACCTCGGCGCGGACAACACGCTCGACGCGCTCATGACGTATGTGGACGGGTTCAGCCCGAACGCGCGCGACATCCTCACCCGGTTCAAGATCCGGGAGACCTGCCAGGACCTTCAGAACGAAGGCATGTTGCATGAGGTGTGCATGAGGTTCGCGGGCTTCGACCTGAGCCCCGAAACCGTGTCCGACCGCATGATGAGCGACATCTACGAGCATCTGATCCAACGATACGGCGAGGAGATCGCCCAGGGCGCGGAGGACTTCATGACCCCGCGCGACGTGGTGCGGCTCGCGGTCAGCCTCGTGTTCGCGAACGAGGACGGGTTCCTCAACTCCGACGATGGATCCATGCGCACCCTGTACGACGGTACGTGCGGCACGTGCGGGTTCATCAGCGACGCGCTCGACATGCTCGACGAGTGGAAGAGCCGCAAACCCGGCGTCTCACCCGCCTCCATCGTCCCGTACGGTCAGGAACGCGAGGGCGTGACCTGGGCGGTCGGCAAGACCAACCTGCTGCTGCGCAACATCGGCAGCTCGGGACAGGACCAGTTCGACGCGATGCGCGACCTTTCGGAGCACATCATGCAGGGCGACACCCTTTCCGACGACAAGTTCGAGGGGCTGACGTTCAACTACCAGCTGACCAACCCGCCCTACGGCAAGGACTGGAAGGTCGAGGAACAGTCCGTGCGGGAGGAGGCATCCTACGGGTTCAAGGGACGTTTCGGCGCGGGACTGCCCGCCATCGGCGACGGGTCCATGCTGTTCATCCAGAACGTCGCCGCGAAGCTCGCCCCCGTCGAGCAGGGAGGCGGCAAGGCCGCGATCGTGCTGTCGGGCTCCCCGCTGTTCAACGGGGACGCGGGAAGCGGACCGTCGAACATCCGCCGCTGGCTGTTCGAGAAGGACTATATCGACTGCATCGTGAAACTGCCCACGGAGATATTCTTCCGCACCGGCATCAGCACGTACATCTGGATCCTGTCGAACAAGAAACCAGAGAACCGTAAGGGCATGATCCAGCTGATCGACGCGTCCGCGAAACGAGTCCCGCTGAAACGGAACCTGGGAAACAAGCGCTACGAGATCAGCGACGAGCAGATCGACTGGATCACCCGCACCTACATCGACGGGCACGACCACGGCGACAGCGTCATCGTACCCGCCACGGAGTTCATGTTCCGCCAGTTCACGACCCGCCAGCCGTTGCACATGGTCATCACCGTGGACGCCACGAAGACCGACGACCTGTTCTCCGACTCGAAGCCCATGAGCAAGATCGGCGAGGACAACCGGCGGATCATCCGCGACTGGTTCGCGACCCACGACGGCGAGACCCACGACTACCAGTGGGCATACACGGCGGTCAAGGAACTCGGCAGGCTCGTCGCCAAGCCGAAACCGGCCAAAGCCCAGTTCGTCAAGGCCGTCGTCAACGTGTTCGGCATACGCGACCCGGAAGCCCAGATCGCGGTGGACGACAAGGGCGAGACCGTCTACGACCCCGAACTCAACGACAAGGAGAACATCCCCTGGGGCATGGATCCCGACGAATACATGAAGTCGGAGGTATTGCCGTACGCGCCCGAAACCGGCATCGACACGAGTGTGAAGGACACCGGCCCCATGCAGGACGGCGAGACCGGCGTGGTCGGCACGTCCATCAGCTTCAACCGATACTTCTACCAGTACGAGCAGCCCCGCAACCCCAAGGAGATCGCCACTGAGATCCTCGATCTCGAGGACGGATTGGAATCGTTCATGAAAGGATTCCTCAGATGAGAACACGAGAGGAAATCCACAACGCCGACTGGTTCGGAACCATCCCCGACGGATGGGAGATGAAACCACTCAAGGCACTGTTCACATTCAGCAAAGGAATGACCGTCACTAAAGCCGATCTGGTGGATGATGGCTCACGCGTCATCAACTACGGTCAGGTACATTCAAAAGCGAACGACGGCACCAGAGTTACGCCAGAACTGATTCGCAACATACCACCGAACAAAGTCCCGTCGAACGCAAAAACCGCCGAGGCTGGATCGTTCATCTTCGCCTGTACGTCCGAAGACCTGCAAGGATGTGGAGACTGCATCTATCTGAACACAGAGACCGGGGCATACGCCGGAGGAGACACGATTCTTCTGTCTCCCATTGACGGGAATAAAGATAACAAGTACCTTGCCTACCAATTCCTGACCGACGAATGGCGTTACCAGCTGAGAAGAGACCTAGTCGACGTCAAGGTTTTCCACGTCAACGGAAGCAATCTCAAGGAAACATATGTCGTATTGCCTCCAGCCGAGATCCGTCGATCCATCGTCTCGTATCTGGATGCCCGTTGCGCGCCGATCGACGAGGCGATTGCACGTCATCGCGCGGCGATCGGCAAGCTGGAGGAGTATCGTCGCGCGGTCATTGCACATACGGTCGCGGGAAAGGTAAATGGGCTAAACCCTTCTTGCTGGGGCTGGAAGCGTTTCAAGTTCATCGCGCACGTGGATTCAAATCTGGTGGAACCGGATGGATATGAAAATTGGTTGCATGTTTCCCCGGACGCCATCGGCAAGGGAGATGGAAGACTTCTGCATCGACGTACCGTCTCAGAAGATGGTGTTATCAGCGGCAACCATCTATTCCATAAAGGTGCAATCCTGTATTCTAAGGTTCGGCCGCGGCTGAACAAGGTCGTAATCGCGCCGGATGACGGCCTGTGCAGCGCTGACATGTATCCCATTTCCACCAATCAGGTAACGGAATGGCTTAGGTATTACATGCTTTCCGACCAGTTTGTGGAACAAGCGGGTTTAGTATCTGATATCCGCATCAAAATGCCCAAGATCAATCAACAGGAACTCGGCGACCTGAAGATTCTCGTTCCTTCATATGAAGAGCAACTTGATATCGTTTCCCATCTTGATTATCAGTGTGCTGCGGTGGATGATGCGATCGACCGTCAGCACCGGATCATCGCCAGGTTGGAGGAGTATCGTCGTAGCCTGATTCACGCGGCGGTGGCGGCTCGCATCGACTGCACGAAGGAGACGTTATGAGCATCAGCGACGATCTGCACAGGGAGGTCCATTTCGAGGAGTACGTGACGCGCATGCTGGCCGGCCTGGATGGTTCCGGGTGGCGGGTGAGCGATACGGACGAGGGATTCGACCCGCAGACGGCATTGTACTGGCCGGATTTCATCGCCTTCCAGCGGGCCGTCGTCCCGGAGAAGCTGGAGAAGATGGAACGCGTGCAGGGCGCGAACTGGGAGAACAACCTGCGTTTGCGTCTGGTGCAGGCGTTGGAGACGGACGGCACGATCAGCGTGATCCGCAACGGGTTCCCGTACGCCGGCTACCAGACCATCAAGGGTTCCGCTCCCTACCCGTCGGATCCGCGCATCGCGAACGCGCGACGTGACTATGACGCGAACATCCTGCGCGTCATGCGGCAGGTGCACTACCAGACGCAGGGCAACAAGTCGTTGGACCTCGTGTTCTTCGTCAACGGCATCCCCGTCGCCACGGGAGAGGTGAAGACCGAGCTCACCCAGTCGGTCGAGGACGCGATCGAGGAGTACCGGACCGAGCGCAAGCCGGTCGAACCGGGCACCCGACGCCGCAACTACCTGCTGGAGTACCGGCGTGGCGCGGTCGTGCACTTCGCGATCAGCGAGGACGAGATCTGGATGTGCACCAACCTTTCCGGCGATTCCCCGCGCTTCCTCCCGTTCAACCGGGGCACGGACGACGGGCATGCGGGCAATCCGCCCGCCGAGGACGGCGACTACCGGACCTTCTACTTCTGGGCGCAGGTCCTCCAACGCGACAACTGGCTGCACATCTTCCAGTCGTTCGTGTTCGAGGAGGTCTCCAAGAAGGAGGACGCGACCGGCCGCATGAGGGAGCGGCGCACCCAGATATTCCCCCGTTTCCACCAGTGGGACGCCGTGACCCGCATGCTCGCGGACGTGCGCGCCAACGGAGCGGGGCAACGCTACCTGATCGAGCATTCGGCCGGCAGCGGCAAGACGGAGACGATCACATGGACCGCGCACGAGCTCGCGAACGTGCGTGATATGAAGGGCGGTCGCGTGTTCTCCAGCGTGATCGTGGTGACCGACCGTCTCAGCCTCGACAGCAACATCAAGAAGACCATCGGCCAGTTGAAGAACATCCCCGGCTACGTGACCGAGATCGGCACTGACGCGGAGGGGCATCGCACGTCGGACGCGTCGAAGAGCCGACAGGTCGCCAAGGCGCTCTCCGACCGGAGGGAGATCATCGTGGTCACCTTGCAGACGTTCCTGTACGCATGGCCGATGATCGCCACGGACCCGAACCTGACCGGACGGGATTTCGCGGTCATCATCGACGAGGCGCATTCCGCACAGGAGGGCAGCAGCGCGGCCGCGTTGAAGAGCGCATTGAACATGGCCGCCGACAAGCTCAAGCTCGCCGTCGCCAGGAACCTGCCCGACACGGACGATGATTCGGACGTCACGGACGAGGACATGGTGGCCGAATACTTCACGCGCATGCAGGCCGCGAACGCGATGCCCTCCAACGTGTCGTTCTTCGCGTTCACCGCGACCCCGAAGGCCGAGACCATGACCCTGTTCGGGCGTCCCACGGGCAGACTGGACGCCCATGGGCGGGATATCCCCGGATCGTTCCACCGGTATCCGATGCGCCAGGCCATCGAGGAGGGGTACATCATCGACCCGCTCTCCGGGTACATGCCCTACCGGACCGCATACAAGCTGGCCGAGGAATACACGCCCGACCGGCTCGTGGACGAGCGGGGCGCACGGCGCGCGATCGCCCGGTGGAAGAGCCTGCACGCGACGAACGTGATGGAGAAGACCGCGCTGATCATCGAGCATTTCATGCATAACGTCGCCCCGCTGCTCAACGGCGAATCCAAGGCGATGATCATCACGTCGGGCCGTCCCGCCGTGGTCCGCTACAAGTACGCGTTCGACGCGTATCTGAAGGCACACCCCGAATACGACCGGAACCGGATCGAACCGCATCTGCAATTCAAGGTGCCCGGCGAGCCGCTGGTCGCGTTCTCCGACAAGGTGAACGGGTCGAAATGCGTGCTGCCCGACGACGAGTACCTGAAGGATAACCCGTTCGCCGCCATCGACACGGAATACGACTACACCGAGTCGAACATGAACGACCTCGGCTACCAGAGCGTCGAGAACGCGTTCGACACGCCACAGTACCGTCTGATGATCGTGGCGAACAAGTTCCAGACCGGTTTCGACCAGCCGAAACTGTGCGCCCTGTACATCGACAAGCCCATCGCCAACGACATCGAGATCGTGCAGACTTACTCGCGCGTCAACCGCATCCACGCGGGCAAGGACCACGTGTTCATCCTCGATTTCGTGAACGACCCGGACACCGTGGTCAACGCGTTCCGCAAATACGACACGGGCGCGCACATGAGCGAGGCGCAGGACCCGAACGTGGTGTACGCGATCAGAAGGCAGCTCGACCAGGCGGACGTCTACACCATGGACGACTTTTCCAAATACCGGGACGCCCAGTACAGGGCCGTGGCCGCAGCCTCCGACGGTACGGAAAGGGACTCGTACCGCAAACGCCTGTACAATGCGGTGTCCCTGCCCGCCGACCGTTGGATGAGCCGATACCGGGCCCACACCACCGCGTACGCCACATGGGCGAACGTGCTCGAACAGGCCCAACGCGACGGCGACGCGGACACCGTCATGCAGGCGAAGCAACGCATGCAGGAGGAGCAGGAGGAACGCGACAAGCTCGTCACGTTCCGCAAACTGCTGAAACGCTACTGCTCCGCGTACATGTTCATCAGCCAGGTCATCGACCTCGGCGAACCCGATCTCGAGGTATTCAACGGGTTCGCGAAGCTCCTCTCGCATCGTCTCGAGGACACCGGACTCGACCAGATCGACGTGAAGGGGCTCGTGCTTTCCGACTATCGGATCGACAGGCTCCGCAGGGACGACAAGGACAAGGAACGCGAGCTGCGCCCCATGGGAGCCGGCAACGGCCGGTCGGCCGCGTCCGGACGACAGAGCCTGAAACGCATCGTGGAGAAGCTCAACGAGACATGGGGCGACGACGTGAACGTGGTGGCCGCCGCCCGAGCGGTCAACTTCATCATCGACTACGTGGACATGGACCAGATCACGCACACGCGCATCACCAACTCGACCAATTCGAAGGAATCGCTGGTCAACGACGGCAGGATGAAAAACCAGATCAAGATGGCGCTGGTATCCATGGTCAACAACGAGACCGGCAACCTCGCCGCCCGGATCATGAACGACCCGCAGGCCATCGACTCGCTCGCCGACCAGATCTACGACCAGATCGCCAAGGGCAGCCGCTACAGCATCCCCGACATCCAGCGGTATATTGAACAGGTGAGAAGGGAACGGGACGATGAACGGAAGTGACTCCCTCATCCGCGAACTGTTCGGCATCGCCAACTGCGATCTCACTTCCACCGACGAGACCGTGGAGAACGGGAAACGCTGCAAGACCATCCACCTGTCATACAAGGGCGAAGTCCCTCGGCAATGCCCGAAATGCTCGGGAAAGACCTACAGCCACGGGCGACGCGACCTGAACATCGTGGACACGCCCATGGGAGGGATACCCACGCGCATCGTCATCACGTTCCCGAGACGACGGTGCAGCCAATGCGGGAACGTGTGGCAGCCGTCGTTCGACAACGTGAACGAGACCCGCAAGATGACGTCCCGCGCGTACACGGACATCGCTCAACGATCCCTGCGCTCCACGTTCCGCGAGGTGGCCGAGGACTACATGCTCACCCATGTGACCGTCAAGAACGTGTTCGAGGACTTCATCCACGACTACGACCGCAAGCTCCGGTTCAAGACCCCCGCGTTCCTCGGCATCGACGAAATCAAAATCAAGAAGATCGGCGAGGTCACCGTCATCACCGACCTTGAGCACCGCACCCTGTACGACATGCTCAAGGGCCGCAACCAGAAGACCCTGACCGAATACTTCATGAACATGCCCGACCGCGAAAAGGTCCTGTGGGTGTGCTCGGACATGTACCGGCCGTTCCAAAAAAGCATCGGGAAGGCCATGCCCAACGCACGCTGGGCAATCGACCACTTCCACGTCGTCATGAAAGCCAACGAGGCGGTGGACACGATCCGACGCGAACTCCAGCAGGGCATGAGCCGAAAGGCCCGCATCAACACGAAACGCGGCCTCGCATACACCCTCAAGACCCGCCGACGCGACCTGACGACCGAAGAGGCCATGAAGATACGCCTTCTGCGCGACGATCCCACGCTCGCCCCACTGGCCGTCGCATTCGATCTCAAGGAGGACTTCTTCGACATCTGGGACGAGAACCCCTCATCCAAGGACAACGCGATGAAAGCATTCGACCGATGGGAGGACGGCATACCCGAAGACAGACGATACGACAGCTTCCGCACGCTTGCCCAGACCGTCCACAACTTCCACGAACAGATATTCCACTACTGGGACTGCCCGCCCGCCATCAGCAACGGGTACACGGAATGCGCGAACCGACTCATCCGCGAAACCAACATGAAAGGACGGGGATACTCGTTCGAGACACTGCGCGGCCGCAGCCTCTACCGCAAAACCAACCTGCAAAGCATCATCGACAGCAACGGCCTCTACATCGGCCCACGCATCCTCGCGCAGGGCCCCCTGTTCACCACCGAAGCCATCGACGCGGACGAGCCCGAAGAGGACGACGACTGGGAGCCGTTCCCCGAACCCGACTACGAGATAGACGAAACCACCGGCGAAATACTCGACTGATTTGGTGATTCTCCGGTATCAACTACCGCCGGGACGATCCCGGCGGTAGTTGATACCTACGCTTTTCACACCTGTTAATCGTGGATTCGTTGCTTCATTTCCTTGCGCATTGCCCTGCGGACGGCGCTGCGGGTCTGGGAGTCCTGCAGCATCCCCTGATAGGTATATCCACCGCGGTCTTCTCTCAGCCATGTCATGCATTCCGTTCCGGCTTCATGGATGGCCTGTGGGCTGTCACCGTCCGATAGGGCCTCGCACCATTCTTCGAGGAGATCCGCCTCCATGCAGAAGCCTGCCGTTGCCTCTTGGAACTGGAACGTCGGGACGATTACTCTGGCGGAATAGTGGACCCATCGTTGCAGGAGCAGGTTGATGCCGAATTCGGACAGTGACGCGACTCGCGTGGCTGATTCCAGTTGGGTTGGCGTGAGCGTGTACAGGTTCACGAAGTTCGCTGCCTGATCCCGCTTTCCGGAAGTGACTTCCGGGTATAGATCAGGCAACGGCATGAGGCGGAAATTTCCGCCGGCCCATTCCTGTGGCGTCAGCGGCTTGTGCTTGGTCACCTCCGCGGCGAGTATGTGCCAGACGAGATCCACTCCGTTGGTTCGCATCGAACATGGGTGCTGGAGAATGATGACGGTGCGGTTTCTCTCCGTCCCGGTTGAGCCGGGAAGGAGAAGGTTCTCATACACGTCACCCGTCAGGACGGGCCTGTAGGAGGAGTTGTCTTCGCCGCGGGAATAGTACAGGAGGTCCGCGTCAATGTTTGTCCCGCTCATCGGGCATTCCAGTTGTCCGGGCATCGCTCAGTCCTTCATCTGCAAGGACCAGTTGCCGTCCGACATCTTCACCGGAGTGAAATCGGTGCGGTACCGTTCGCGCCATTCGGGATTGAACTGGTCCATGAGCGCTTCGGGATCGTCCTCTGCCTTGGCGAAGTCGAAGACCAAGTCCGTCCTGTCCGCCGCATACATGTCAATGGGTGTGACGGGGACGTGCGGCAGCACCGGCATCTCGAACCAGGACGCGACGTCGTCGACGCCGATGGATCCGTGGATGATGTCGCACGCCGCCAGCAGGCCCGCCAGTTTGCCTCTACTGGCTCCTGTCGCAGAGCCTCCTCTCCGCCATTTGTGGATGGCGGGTGCGCTCACGCCGATCAGTTTCGCTATGGCGGTCCATGCGAATCCCAAATCAGATAGCTCTTCGAGCAGGCCGGGAACGTCGGTTTTACCCCGTTCCATTGTCCTTCTTCGCCAGTCAACGTTCAATGATTGGTGGTGGAGATCGTCGAAATCTGATTTGAGGACACGGGCCACGTCACGGTTGTATCCGATCTCTTTCGTCAGATCGGATGTCGCGCTCCCTGTTTCGGAAAGCGTCCCGGACATAGTCAGTCCTTCGGTTGCGTCACGCTCGAGGAGCCCGGTTGCGATCTGCTCACTCATGGCGCAGCACCTCCTCTCTGAGTCGTTCTGTTATTAGGTCCTCGAATACGTTTTTGACCGGCTTATGCAGAAGATCCGCGGTTTCGAGGATATCGCCTGCTTCAAATGGCGGAATGTAGTCGTCGTATGTTTGGAAAGAGTCCATGTCCAGTTTGAATAAGGGACCGGGCGATGGCATGGGCCTGCGGAGCTGCGGCGTGGATGGGATGACGTACTCGTCCTGGGCTCCGTAGCGCAGCACGAGTGTCGTCCCCTCCTCCCCGCCGAACACGGCGGTACCCTGATTGCCCAACAGCGTCAGTCCGTGGTGACCGCTGACCGTTTTCGGTCCAAGGAGTGACAAGTTGACCCAATCCTCCCATCTAGGTTGCGGATCTTCCCCGTCAGAGGGCACGCGGATCTCGTCGATGTAGCGTAGGCCGATTCTGGTGACGCCCTTCGGTGCCATGAGCCGTTCCAAGGCGGTGACTGCTTTCTCCAGCAATTCCCGCACGTTGAAGTATCCCGGGTAGTCGGTCGTCTCCAAGGAGAGAATATTCTGCCGCAACGTCAGTACGGTCCGTTTGTCCCTGCTGGACCAGCGCGGGAACGTCTCCCCGTTCGTAACTGGAACCTCCACCTGACCATCCGGACTCGACAGTTGCACGGACGTCCCAGTCTCTTCCGTCAGCAACGGGAGATGTTCGTCGAGCGCAGTGGTAAATCCACGCAGCTTTATTTTGTCCAGCGGCTCGCATTGCGAAAAGCGTATCTCCGCAATCATATCCACAATGGGAGCATTGGGGTAGATTTCATCTTCTAGCATCATAGCTTAATAATACCAGTTGGTAAACCAAAAAGTAACCAATTACGTTACTAGGTTCTATTCTTCATTCACCGTCCAGCAGAACAGACCGTGATGCTTGCAACAGCGAATGACTTGAAGGAATCACTGGGAGAATACTGGACCGATGGTTTGGTGATTCTCTGGTTGAAACCCCGGTCAGGAACGAGACGTTTCAACCAGAGACCACCTTCAACATCGGTTAGAGAGATCATCTCATCCAACGGAGGTTTCAACCTCCGTTTTTACATACCCGAATTTCCGAGTTTCCGAATAATCCGGAAAAACTGGAAAATCCGGAAACTCGGGAATCCTATGAAATCAAAAAGCAAAGGGCTTGTGACGTACTCGCAAGTACATCACAAGCCCTTCAGCTACGAGAACCGAAAACCCGCGGAAATCAGCGCTCGGAACGGTTGATGGCCGAAATAATGGCCTTCAGCGAGCTGGTGACGATGGACGTGTCAATGCCGACGCCCCACACGATCCGCGGATCCTCTTCCTCACCGATCTGGCATTCCACGTAGGAGGCGGCCATGGCGTCGGTGCCGACGGACATGGTGTGCTCCACGTAATCCATCACGGAAGCCTCGATGCCGAAGTTGCTCAGCGCGTTCAGGAAAGCGGCAAGCGGGCCGTTGCCCATGCCGGAAACCTCACGCTCCACCGGCTCATCAACGCCGACGTTCACGCCACGGTCAAGAATCCTGGCCTTCAGCACGGTATCGGAACCATCTTCACCGGACGACACCGACACCTTCAGCAGCTTCAGACGACCCCACTGCTCGAGGGAGTCGTCCTTGCTGTCGCCGACCACGGCACCAGCCGCAGTAGCGCCGGACTCTTCGACCGGCAGATACTCGTCCTTGAACAGACGCCAAATATCCTCGTCCTTGACTTCCTTCTTGGTCTCATCGGCGTACGCCTGCACAACCTTGTCGAACTCGACCTGCAGACGCTTCGGCAGATCAAGATTGTGGTTGGTCTTCAGCAGGTAGGCCATGCCGCCCTTGCCGGACTGGGAGTTCACGCGGATGATGGCCTCGTACGTGCGGCCGATATCCTTCGGATCGATCGGCAGGTACGGCCCCAGCCACACGAAGCTGTCCAAATCGGCACCGGCACGATCGGCGGCCACCTGACGAGCCTCAAGACCCTTCTTGATGGCATCCTGGTGAGAACCGGAGAAGGCGGTGAACACGAAATTGCCGGCATACGGGTGACGCTCGGAAATCTTCAGCTGGTTGCAGTACTCAACCGTCTTGCGAATCTCAGGAACGTTGGAATAATCGATCTGCGGATCGATGCCCTGCGTGAGGAAGTTCAGACCAAGCGTGACCAGATCGACGTTGCCGGTGCGCTCGCCGTTGCCCAGCAGGCAGCCTTCGACACGATCGGCACCGGCAAGCACGGCCAGCTCGGTGGCGGCCACGCCCATGCCCTCATCGTTGTGCGGGTGCAGCGACAGCACCACGGCGTCGCGCGGCACCAGATTGTTTGACACGTATTCCACCTGATCGGCGAACACGTTCGGAGTGGTCATTTCCACCGTTGCCGGCAGATTGATGATCATCGGATGCTCCGGAGTCGGCTTGATGACGTCGATCACCGCATTGCACACCTCAACGGCGTACTCCGGCTCGGTGCCGGTGAAGGATTCCGGAGAATACTCGTAATACAGGTCGATGCCCTGGGCTTCGCCCTCAAGCTCCTTGCACAGGGTGGCCGCGTCGGTGGCGAGCTTCTTGATGCCGGCTTTATCCTTGCGGAACACGACCTCACGCTGCAGCACGGACACGGAGTTATAGAAGTGCACGACGGCGCGCTTGGCACCCTTCAGGCACTCGTAAGTCTTGCGAATCAGGTGCTCGCGAGCCTGCGTCAGCACCACGATCGTAACATCGTCAGGAATGAGCTCACGCTCGATCAGCATACGAATGAAATCGTAATCGGTTTCGGAAGCCGACGGGAAGCCGACCTCGATCTCCTTGAAGCCCAACGACACCAGCAGATTCCAGAAACGCAGCTTGCGCTCGGAATCCATCGGGTTGACGAGGGCCTGGTTGCCGTCACGAAGATCGACGGAACACCAACGCGGTGCACGCTGCAGTCGCTTGCCCGGCCACGTACGCTCCGGGTAATCAAACGGCACCTGCTTATCGTATGCGACGTACTTGTTGTACGGCATCTTGCTGGGCTTTTGCGGAGCTCCAATATAACGCGCCGGAGGCAGCAGCGGGTCGTTGTTCCCTCCGTTGGACGCTGCAGCCACTGCCGCGAGATCAAACACTGAAGATTGATCCTGACCCATCACTCCTCCTTATCTGTAAAGCTGGGCAGGCCTTCTGCCGGCCCACATTGTTACGTGCATGTTACCTACCTGCACTGCCGCCCATAGTAGCGGCAACCAATCCCATATATCGCCGGCATTCCGCCATATGACGGACAGACCACGATTTTCGTCTCTTTTTCACCCCATATCCAGATTTCGCGCATTACAGTGAGCATCATGACCTTGCGATTCAACAGCGACGGCACCTTCCGTGTGCTGCAGATGGCCGATATTCAGGACGGACCAAACGTGCGCGAAGACACGATCCGTCTCATCGAAGCCGCCATCAAGAAAACGCATCCCGATCTGATCGTCTTCACCGGCGACCAGATTCGCGGATACGACCCCGCGTACATCGACACGTTCCTGCGCCGTCGCGGAGAGCAGCCGGGCACGCACATACGAGCGGTCACCGAAATCGAAGCGAAAATCCGCGGCATCAAACGACATCCCTTCACCAAAGCGTTGCTCGAACAGCCCCCGACCGACGACAATTGGATGATCGACGGCATCGGCACCGATTCGCCGAAACTCGTGAAACGCAACAAACGCGACGGGCGCAACGGATCCGCCAACAAGCTTGAATCATGGGCGCAATCCATCAATCGCGCGACCGCCGCGACCATACTCGACAGCACGCGGCAGAAAGTACGAGACACGTTCGCAGCATTCCTTGGACCTGCATTGGAAGCGCGAATCCCCTTTGCCGCAACCTACGGCAACCACGATTTCCAGTGCGGCATTCTCGCCGACGAACAGGATGACATCTACCGAGAGTTTTCCGGTTGCATGAATCCCGTTGCCGGGTCGTCTCCTTTGGCGCTCGAACCAGGCACGTTTGCGATTCCGATCGAGGCTTCCGACGGGTCTGGGCGCATTGCGATGAGCGTGATGATGGTGAATTCCGGCGATTATGCGGATAATGCGTTTGACGGCGATCGCAGTAATTCCGGCGATCGCGAGCATGCTGGAAATACTGGTAAATCCGGCAATACTGTTGGCAATACTGCCGGCGGACGGGAATCGCTGACATCCTATGCAAAATACGCGTCGAATTCGCGCGGATGGGATTTGGCCGATTCCGACGGCTATGGCACGCCTTCGCCGGAAGCGATCGAATGGCTGAAGCAAGTGCAACGCGAGTTGGGCGAGCGCAATGGCGACGGTTTGGCGGTTCCGGCGATCGCGTTCCAGCATATTCCGCCGCAGGAGTTCTACGATTGCCTGCGCGAGGTGCCCGCATACACGCCGAATGCGGTGGAGGGTGCGCGAACGTTCGCAGGGCATTGCTATGTGTTGAATCGTGACGTGTGCAGACCTGGCTCGAGGCTTGGCGAGGCGATCGGCTGTGCGGATGAGAACGTTGGCGAAGTGCAGGCATTGCGCGATGCGGGCGGCTATTTCGCGCTGTTCTGCGGGCATGACCATAAGAACGCGTTCGTCGGGCACGTGCATGACATTGATCTTGGCTACGCGCCGACCTGCGGCTTTGAATGCTATGGTCCGAAATCGCGGCTGCGAGGCATCCGGCTGTTCGAATTCCGCGAAAACAATCCGGTCAGCTACGTGACGCGCATGCTCACGTGGGGCGACTTGATCGGGCGCTACTCCAGCAACGAATTGCGCGTGTTCTTCGAAGACCATTGCGTGACCGATCTGATCGGCATCCGCAACGAATTGCGCCGCCCGCAGGTCACCGCCACACTGCTGGGCATCGGATCGGTAATGTGCGCCGCAGCCGGCCACGCCATCGCCAAACTATTCAAGCGCTAGGTGCGGCGACGCAAGGCGTGGCCGTCGCAACAGTCGGACAATCGCCAATCTGTGGAATGCGGAAAATCTGTGGAAAATCTGCGAAATATCAGCAGAACGTCAGTGGAACAAACTGACGCCGCGACGAGACACGCAAAACGCGTTGCCAAGCCAAGTATGACGGGAATTCGGCCATACCGCACCCAATCGTGGCGCGTTCTGGCTCATCCAAATACTTGGGACGCGACCATCCGCGGAACGCGATCCCAACAAATTGAAACCGTTCTTCTCCAACAACCACTCCGGATGCTGCGTAGCAATAGCAAGTCCCTCTTCCAACGTAAGCGGCAAACGCTCGTCGGAATCGATCAACTTGCGCGCCACATCGGGTTCGCGATTGATGTAGCAGGTGCCGGTATGCGGTTCGACCACCAGGTAAAACGGACCTTCCGGAGGTTCGAAACCATCCTGCGGAAGGAAACTGGCGATATCGCGTGGCGGCATCGTGGTGAAACCAGCCATGCGATTGATCGACGTACGCGCGATCAACGATTCCGGGGAAACCAACTCCCGCGTAGGCACCAACAGAATCTGCGTACCCAAATCGGAATCCTCCAGCGCGCGGATGAGCGGGCGTGCCAAAGCACGGAACGCGGCGGCCGACATATCGGCCACATCCGGATAGCCCAACGCCACGATACGGTCCAACTGCTTTTGCGCTTCTTCTGATGCCTTCGACATGGTTTCCAGTGTACGCGAGCGTTCCGTCCAAAAAGCCAGCGATCCCCGTCTGCACAACCCTCAAAACCAGCCCGATTCCTGAGTTGTGCAGACAGCCAGCCCACCCCAGCCCGCATCACACCAATTTGACGAACATGCTGGTGGAGCCAGGAATATCGCGAAATCCAAAATGCCGGTAGAAGCTTCGCGAAGCATCATCGTACGGATCGACAACAAGCGCACGGGAACGCATGGAAAGCGGGGCAGACCAGCATGCGGATAGAGGAAGAGCATTGTTCCGCGGATTTCGTAAGATTGAACAACGCATGTGGCCGCCCACGAAGTCGTTTGGGGCCGGCTGGTCGACCTCAAGCGTGAAATCATACGAAACCGTTCCAGCATAAGCGAGAGGTTGTTATGTCCGAAAAGATTAAGGTCGGCATTCTCGGAGCTACGGGCATGGTCGGACAGCGCTTCGTCACGCTGCTCGAAAACCATCCGTGGTTCGAATTGGTCACCCTTGCCGCATCCGCGCACAGCGCCGGCAAGACCTACGAAGAGGCCATCGGCGGTCGCTGGAAGATGGAAACGCCGATGCCGGAATTCGTGAAGAACATGGTCGTCAAGAACGTGGCCGATGTAGAAGACGTGGTCAAGAACGTCGATTTCGTGTTCTCCGCAGTGAACATGCCGAAGGCTGAGATTCGCGCCATCGAAGAGGAATACGCGAAGACCGAAACGCCGGTCGTGTCGAACAACAGCGCCCACCGCTGGACTCCGGACGTGCCGATGGTCGTGCCGGAAATCAACCCGGAACATTATGAGGTGATCGAGCACCAGCGCAAGCGTCTCGGCACCACGCACGGCTTCATCGCCGTCAAGCCGAACTGCTCCATTCAGGCCTACACCCCGGCGCTCGCCGCTTGGAAGGAATTCGAGCCGCGCGAGGTTATCGTGAGCACCTATCAGGCCATCTCCGGCGCTGGCAAGACGTTCAACGACTGGCCGGAAATGGTGGGCAACATCATTCCGTTCATCTCCGGCGAAGAAGAGAAGTCCGAGAAGGAACCGCTGAAGGTGTTCGGCCACGTCGATGAGGAAAAGGGCGAGATCGTGCCGTTCGACGGTCCGCTGAAGATCACGTCGCAGTGCATTCGCGTGCCTGTGCTCAACGGTCACACCGCCACCGTGTTCATCAACTTCGGCAAGAATCCGACCAAGGAAGAGCTTGTCGATCGTCTGGTCAACTACACAAGCAAGGCTTCTGAGCTTGGCTTGCCACATGCGCCGAAGCAGTTCATCCAGTATCTGACCGACGATGATCGCCCGCAGGTCAAGAAGGACGTGGATTACGAGGGTGGCATGGGTGTTTCCATCGGACGTCTGCGTGAGGATTCCATTTTCGATTGGAAGTTCGTGGGGCTCGCTCACAACACTTTGCGCGGCGCTGCCGGCGGCGCTTTGGAAAGCGCCGAAATGCTGAAGGCACTCGGCTACATCACCAAGAAGTGATAACGATCTGCATATGTTCTGCAGTTACGCATGATCATGCATGATTGCACATTGCGATATCTGATTTCTGCAGAACATAATACTGCGGAGGATTGTTGATTATTCAGCAATCCTCCGCTTTTTCATTTGCAGATTATCTGAAAAAATATCTGTAAAACAGATATGGGAATAAAAAAGACTTGGCTGAGACGCCTCAAGCAATCCAGTCAAGTCTTTTTTTTCGATTGTTATTGCGCGGTATTGCGTCAGCGACCAGTACCGCCATACACCACGGCTTCCACCTGCTCGGCATCCAAGCCGTAGGCAGTGTGCAGCGCACGGACGGCGTCCTGCAGCTGCTCGAGCGGGACCAGCGCGGCGATGCGGATTTCGGACGTGGAGATCATCAGCACATTCACGCCCTCGTCGCTCAGCGCGTTGAAGAACTTGGCAGCCAAGCCGGAGTGGGTCTTCATACCCACGCCCACCACGGCCACCTTGCCCACGTTGGCGTCGATGTCGAAGGACTGGTAGCCCAGCTCGTCCTGCTTCTCCTGCAACACATCCCGCACCTTGGCAGCGGCGGAACCCGGCACGGTGAAGGAAATATCGGCGGTGCCGGTGGAAGCGGAAGCCTGCACGATCATATCGACGTTCACGCCGGCCTCGGCCAGCAGCGTGAACACCTTGGCGGCCATGCCCGGCTCGTTCGGCACGCGGCGCACGGTGGCCAGCGATTCGGTGTTGTCGTGTGCGACGCCGGAAATGATCGGGACTTCCGGCCCCAGATCGGGGAACAGATCTCCCAAGGACTGGTTGTTGTTTTCGCTCATGTTCTTACCTTTGTTCGTAAAGTCTTGGTTTTCTTGCGATTGCCTGCGATGTCTCGCGATTGCCGAATGCGAATCTCAGATATCTCAGATGTTCGGCAATGTGCGCGGATCGACGTCTTCCGGCACGATCAGCGTGCCGCGACGGTGGGAGAAGGAGCTGCGCACATGCAACGGCATGTCGAATCGCTGCGCGTATTCCACGCAACGCAGGGCAAGCACCTTGGAGCCGCAGGAAGACATTTCCAGCATCGACTCGTAGTCGATGACGGGGATACGGCGTGCAGTCGGCACAATGCGCGGATCGGCGGTGAACACGCCATCGACGTCGGTGTAGATCTCGCATACGTCGGCGTCCAGCGCCACTGCCAAAGCCACTGCGGAGGTATCGGATCCACCTCGTCCGAGCGTGGTGGCGTCGCCACCCTCATTCACGCCCTGGAAGCCGGCCACGATGGCCACGGAACCCTTGTCGAGCGCACGACGCACGCGGTCAGGCTTCACGGCCTTGATATGCGCGGTACCGAACTGGGCGTCGGTCATGAAACCAGCCTGGGAGCCGGTGAAGGAGTAGGCGTGAGAGCCGGCCGCATGAATTGCCATTGCGAGCAAACTCATCGAAATACGCTCGCCTGCGGTCATCAGCATGTCCATCTCGCGCGCCGGCGGGTTGGAGTCGATGCTGAGCGCCTGATCGATCAGGTCGTCGGTGGTGTCTCCCATTGCGGAGACCACGACGGCCACGTCATTGCCGGCGTTCTTCGTTTCGATGATGCGTCGGGCCACGCGCTTGATCGATTCTGGGTCGGCTACGGAAGAGCCGCCAAATTTCTGCACGATGAGAGCCACAACTTATCCAATCTTCTTCAATGTGTTGCCCGCCAACATACTAAGCAGGCTGGTCAATTATAGGAAAAATCCGATTTGTCAAGCCCCTGCACGCCCAACATGCGGAACAATATATGGGATCCTCGCAAATCCTCCGCGCGTTTTTCGTACATACGTTCCGCACGGGTCTTCCATGATCGCCCGCGCAACGTTTGCGCAATCGTCAGCATATGCCGGCAATGTAACGGATGTGGCGAATATGATGTCAGACCACACGACGCCCGGCCAGCGCACGCCCGAGCGTGATTTCGTCGGCATATTCAAGGTCGCCACCGACCGGCAGGCCGCTCGCCAATCGCGTGACTTTAATGTCGGTTTGCGAAAGCAGCTGCGACAGGAAGCTGGTGGTCGCTTCGCCTTCCACATTCGGGTTGAGCGCGAGGATCACTTCGGTGACTTCGCCGTCTTTGAGCCGTTCGATAAGTTTGGCGATGTTGAGGTCGCTGGGCTGCACGTTGGCCATCGGGTTGATGACGCCGCCGAGCACGTGGTACAGGCCGCGGTATTCGCGCGTGCGCTCGATGCTCATCACGTCTTTCGGCTCTTCGACCACGCAGATCACGCTGTGGTCGCGACGCGGATCGGCGCAGACCGGGCATGGGCTGGTTTCGCACACGTTGCCGCAAATGTCGCAGAATCGTATTTTTTCCTTAACTTCAGTGATGGCGTCGATCAGCCCCTGTGATTCCTCGTCGGATGCGTTGAGCAGGTAGAAGGCGATGCGTTGCGCGCCCTTCGGTCCGATGCCGGGCAGGTGCGCGAACGCGTCGATCAGTCGTTGGATGGCGCCGTCATAGGCCAGTGCCATGGTTCACCTCTCCTTGGTTTCCATAAGATTCGCGATTATGCAGTGCTTACGATTGCGTTGATTCGTCGATTTTGCTCGGTTTCGCATTTTTACTTGCGACTGCACCGCCATCAGTCGTCGAGATTCTTCTTCTGCTGCATGTTGCGCGGGTTTTTTGCATCATCCGGCCCGAAATCCTCGACTTTTTTCACCTCGAACAGTCGGGTCAGATCGTCCACGCTTAACGCGGTTGACGCCCCGATCGACTCGTCGCTCATGGAATATTCGTCATCTTCCGCGGCGACCTGCGGCATTGGCTGCGCCGGCGCGGAGAACTGCTGGCTCCACGGATCGGCATTCGGCTGGCCTTGCTGCGGTGCCGCGTCCTGCCGCGGTGCGCGATGCTGGTGATTGGCGTGCTTCGGAGCCGCCTCAGGTTCCGTTGGAGCAGGCATGGGATCCACCGGTCCTGCCTGAATCGGCATGGGGTTACCCCAAGGATCGTCGTCCACCGGCGCTTGCTGCGGTACAGGCATCGGTGCCGCCCAAGGATCAACGTTATCGCTGACATCGGGAACAGCCACATGTTTCGCATGTTGTTCCGGCGCTTTCACATCGTTGACGCCGCTTGCGACCACCGATTGCGGTTGCATCGGCTGTGCAGATGCAACCCAAGGGTCATCATCCGGAACAGGCCGTTCCGGATGATGGACTTCCTGCGTCGGGGCCGCCCATGGATCGACTTCCTCGGCTCCACCGACAGCAGCTCGATGGCCCTCCTCATCGCCGGAATCTCCGGCATTGCCACCGTCTTCGGCGCTCTTCGCGCTTGTGCCGGCCGGCTCCTTGCCGGAGGATTCGAGACTTGCGGCAGTGCCAAGATTGGCCGTCAGCAGCGTGGCCGCTTTAAGCTGTTCCTGCACGAGTTGCGCATTGATCTTGCTCTGCTCTTCCGGGCTGAGTTTGCTCCACGGCACCGATTCGGACCCATCCGCCAGCTTTTTGGCAGGCGCGAGCGTGACGCTCGGTCCGAACGCCTTACGCACTTCGGCGCGGACGATTTTCACCACTTCGGTATTGCCGTCCACCGATTCCTTTGCCACCGCTTTGGCAAACGCGTATTTGCTGAGCGCCTTGTCGAATTTGATCCACAGACGGTCGCCGCTCAGTAGCACACGAGGCACTTTTTCGCGGTTCACATAACCGCGCACATCCTCAGGAAGCGCAGCCACCAAAGCATCCCACTTCTGGTCGGGGGTGCGGTCGTCATGAATGGGAGCTGGTACGGAAGTTGCGGCAGGCGCAGCGGAAGCGACGGAAGTCGTCGCATTCATCGCCTGTTGCACGTCAGCAAGCACGGAAGCCACGCCGGATGTGACGGCGTCGGCGGGATTCATCGGCGCCACAGACGGCTGCACAGCCGGTTTCACAGGCGCGGAAGGAGCATCAATTGCCGACGCGGAATCCTGTGCCCGAACACCGTCTGCACGTCTCGTCGTACCGCGGCGCGAGCCAGCCATGGATCCACGCAGCGATTCTGCAGCGGCGGAAGCCCCGGAATCGCCAGCAAAATCGGGCATACCGGAAGATGACGCAACGACAGCCGTCCCTTCCTCACGCCCGGCCAACAAGCGCGCGGCAAGCAATTCCAATCGCATGCGCGGCGAAATCGCACCAGTCATATTGGCAAGCGTCGCATTGATCGTGTCAGCCATCTGCGTCAACGCAGACAATCCCAAAGCGGAAGCCTGACGACGCAAATCATCCATGTTCTCGGCGGCCGCATCGTCGGAAAGCACGCTTTCCGCGCGCGCTCCACCCAACGTAAGCACCAGCAGATCGCGTACGCGGGCAAGCAAATCCTCAACGAATCGACGGGGATCGAAACCACCGACCACGACCTTCTGAATCACGCCATACAGCGCTTCGCCATTTTTGTCGGCAACGGCGTCGACGGCCTCGCCAATCAGAGCGTCAGGCGTGAAGCCAAGCAGCGCAACCGCAGAGTCGTATGCAATGCTGCCGTCAACCGCACCAACCATGAGCTGGTCAAGCACGGAAAGGGTGTCTCGCACGGAGCCGCCGCCGGCACGCATGGCAAGGCGCAGCACGCCCGACTCGGCTTCGATATGCTCGTCCTCGCAGATCTGCTCGAGGTACGGGCCCATAACCTCCTGGGGCACCAGGCGGAACGGGTAATGGTGGGTGCGGGAGCGGATGGTGCCGATCACTTTGTCTGGCTCGGTGGTGGCGAAGATGAACATCACATGCTCCGGCGGCTCCTCCACGATTTTCAGCAGCGCGTTGAAGCCTTGTGGCGTGACCATATGGGCCTCGTCGAGAATGAAGATCTTGTAGCGGTCGCGGGCCGGCGCGAAACCAGCGCGCTCACGCAGCTCACGGGCGTCGTCCACGCCGTTATGCGAGGCCGCGTCGATTTCCACCACATCGATGGAACCGGGGCCGCCCGTGGCGAGATCCTTGCAGCTTTCACATTCGCCGCACGGATGCGAGGTCGGACCTTTCGCACAGTTGACGCATCGCGCAAGAATGCGAGCGGAACTGGTTTTGCCACAACCGCGCGGGCCGGAGAACAGGTAGGCATGCGTGAGCTTGTTCTCGTCGAGCGCGCGCATCAGCGGAACCGTGACCTGGTCCTGACCGATCACGCCGTCGAACGTGTCGGGACGATACCTTCTATAGAGTGCCAGTGCCATCGCAATTCCTTCCGCAGTAGTGCCACTAGGCTACCGATTAATTACGACACGTTTTTTCGCAAAGACCGGCTGCACAGCCTGCCCGTAACAGTGCAGCGCGTGTCCCCGGGGACAAGCCTCGCAGCAACGTTTAAGCTGGGATTAACAACAGCGACACTACAGAATTGACATCATGTCAATTTCCGTTTTAGACTGAGGGCAGTCAAGAAATTGACAGAGTGTCAACGTGTCGCACAGGTGAGAGACGCCACTCGAGCGAAGGGGAGAGCCATGGACGGACAGCACAACGCTTCCGCAACAACAGTCGGAGACGCACGCCGTGCGCAAATCGTGCGCGCAGCACGCGAGATCTGCCTGGAAAAGGGCTTTTCGAAAATAACAATTAGCGATATCGCGGGCCGCGTAGGCATGACCAGATCTCTCTTCTACCACTATTTCCAAGACAAAGACCAAGTCGCGGACGCCGTACTCGACGACGTTATCGACGAAGTGATCACGCAATTGGAACAGTGGAACGCCAATCGAGAGGTCGGCAACATCTCGAAAGCACTCGACGACGTGGTACGGCTGACCCGCTCCCTCATCACCGATGAGGGCCCGTTCAGCCAACGCATGATCGAAGACGGCAACGCAGGACTGTACATCAAATTCATCGACCGAGTGGCCGATCGAATTGCGGAATACATCTGCAATTCGACAGTGCGCGATTTCGAGAAATTGCATGGCATGCCCATCACCAACGAGCATGAGACGTTCTATACGCTCATCGTTGGCCTGATTTCGCTGATCAGACTGCATCCCGACATTGAAGACACCGTCATCAGACAGGTCGCGGCACAGACGCTGCACCTGAACGAATACATGTAAACGCAGCTCACCCCGCGCACATACGTGTTGAGAGAAAGGAAGAGCGATGTTGTTCCAAGTTTATGGCGACACCGCCATATACCAGTGGATCGGATGGATCCTCGTATTCTGCTGCCTGATCGGCGCCAATGAGCTGGCCCGTCGCACCAAGACCGGTGGCGTGATCGCGTTCCTGATCGTGCCGGCCATTCTGACCATCTACTTCATCACCATTTACGTGGCCGCCGCGATGGGTGCCGAATGGGCGCTCAGCAATCCGACCTACGTGCATATGACCAGCTGGTTCCACTATGCCAAGCTATATGCGGCCACCGCAGGCTGCATCGGCTTCATGGCACTCAAATACAAGTGGGGCAAGATCGGCAAATCCGAATGGTTCAAGTGCTTCCCGTTCGTGATCGTGGCCATCAACATTCTTATCGCCGTGGCCTCCGACTTCGAATCGGCCATTCGCGCTTGGGGCACCACATGGGTTTCCACCGAAGGCGTGACGCTGTATGGCGGCTGGCACAATGTGTTCAACGGCGTTGCCGGCCTGATCAACATCGCCTGCATGACCGGCTGGTTCGGCATTTACGTGTCAAAGAAGAAGCAGGACATGCTGTGGCCTGACATGACTTGGGTATTCATCGTCGCATACGATATTTGGAACTTCTGCTACACCTACAACTGCCTGCCGACCCACTCCTGGTATTGCGGCCTCGCGCTGCTGCTCGCCCCGACCGTGGCGAACTTCTTCTGGAACAAGGGCGGCTGGATTCAGAACCGCGCCAACACGCTCGCCATCTGGTGCATGTTCGCGCAGGTGTTCCCCATGTTCCAGGATGAGTCCAAGTTCGCCGTGCAGTCGGTGAACAATCCGAACGTGAACCTGACCGTGTCGATCATCGCGCTCGTGGCCAACGTGCTCGCACTCGGCTACATCATGTACCGCGCGAAGAAGCAGCACGTCAACCCGTGGCTGCAGGAAGTCTTCAAGGGCACCCGCGACTACGAGCAGGCTCTCGCCCGCCAGGAAGTCGCCGCCTGATCGCAATCCGCATTCGATAGTTACGGCGTTCGCTAGTTACAGAAAATCCGGTATTCGTAAGATAAAGATCTTGCGGGTACTGGATTTTTCGTTATTATCGCGAAATTATTTGCGATTGCTTACGATTGCCGATCACGCAATCAGTTGCATACGTGCCATCTTCGATATGCAATGTTGCGGTTTGACCGGCATGTGCACGCACTACCGCGAGCGCTTCGCGTAGTAGGTGTCGGTTTTGCCGGTGACAGGATCACGGTGATCACGCTTGATGGCTGCCAGCACTTTCTCTTCGGTGTTGGCAGCTTGGCTTTCCGCCACGGCCGGCGGCACCAGCACACGCAACGCACGGTCTTGAACTACGACCTTGACAGGCAGGCGACCAACATATTCACCGTCCGCCATCAAGACCGGCGGCTCATCACCCTCTTGCGCGCGGGTGATTTCGATATCGCGCACACGCTTCCAGCCAAATACCTTGCATCCAAGGATCTTGCCGCTGTAGGCGCGCGCCACCGCATCCGCGCATTCGGCGACATTGGGCACATGGTCGAGCCACACCAAGTCAAGCAAACCATCAGAGAACCGCGAATACGGCGAGATCTCAATACCTCCGCCAATATGCCGTGAATTGGCCACTGTAAGCAACGGTGAAATAATGTCTCTTTCTTCCACCGTTCCATCGGCCAACGTGGCTTTGATGTGGTATCCGTACCGCTTCATATGCGTCAATTCCACAATCGCTGCCACGAAATAGCGCACCGAACCGTTGGGCAAGCGGGAATGGTTGGCACGGTCGTTGATACTCGCATCCAAACCGCACGACAGCATGCCCGCGTAGAAGCGGTTGACCGCCGGACGCAATGGCACGTCCGAATCGCCGACCAGATCATCGCCGGTACTGGAATCGACGGCATACCCGCCCTGCAACGACGTGGCCAAACCCATATCAACGTCAATATGCGTGCCGCGCACAATCGCGCCGACGATGCCGTCGACAGCGGTTTCCACGCGATTGACCGGCAGCTCAAGACCGCGGGCGAAATCATTGCCGGAACCCGTCGCCACAATACCCAACGGTTTACCGGAACAGCCCACGGCATTGGCTCCAAGCGCAATCATGCCGTCGCCGCCGACCGCCACCAGGTAGTCGTATTCGTTCCTGCGATTCCTGGCATTCGCCAAGGAATCGTCGAAGCTCTCGCCGGTCACGTCGATCACGTTGAAGCCATGCTTGCGCCCGGCCTCTTGCAGCAGCTCAACCACCTGCTTGCCGACCTCGGCACCCTTGCCTTTGTTTGACGTCGGATTGCCGACAACGGCAACGGTCGCATTCACACATGACGTTTCGCTCATACTTCAGTACGATAACCGCGATTCGCTCCACACGCCACATGCGAACGGCTTTCCATACAAATGGCCGTGTTTTGTGGAACGAATGTTCCTTTACGTAGAAAGATCCCTTTTTACGAAGCGCGATTTCCCGCACAATGTACCGTTCCGCACCACGCTTATTCGCAGACAATCGGCCCCGCCCGTGACTGTTTGCCGACATGCGATACGAATGGCATTTGCGTACCGACCTGCGCTTCGACCAGCACATCCTCACCTTCTATCGTGCAGGATCCGATCGTCGCATTATTGCCGGATATAGTGCGTTCCGCCACGGAACAAGGATCGGACGATCCCGAATACAACGCATTGGCCGCCGCTACCGACGCCAGGTCGGCCGCATTCTGCGCGCGATGCAAGCACAGCAGCAGATTGCCCGCCGACGCGGCCGCGCCCAGCATGATGGCGGCCACTGCGATCAAAGCCACACCGGATATGGTCCCCGAACCCTCATCGGACCCGCGAATCCAAGCAAACCAATGTTTCACAAGGCGTTTCACATTATCCATTCCTTTCCGACCCGCATCCATCAAATGGTTGCCAATAGTGTTTCACAACATGTTTCACACGTCGTATGTCGCAAGCTCCAAACCTCACAGACCTCCATGCACAGGCCACAACCAACAATCCCGCATCTCACTGCGCAGAGACCAGCACGCTTCGGAGCAACGCTAGAAGTAGCGGGTCGCCTTGCCGGTAACTCGAGTGGGCAGCACACCGGTCGGATCCGGCACCACAGGGCATTGCACCGTGACGGTGACGAAGTCCGCCCCACGCTCGAACCGTACCGTCGCCGAACCTCCCGCAGCCGCCATGACCGCGGTCCTCGCCTTCGATTCGCCGCCCGTATCATCAACCGCGAAAGCCCTGGCACCGGCCGCCGCCGCATCCTGGCAATTCATAGACACCACGGACGCACGCCCCAAGCACAACACCAAAATCGCCACCGCCGCCACGCAGGGGAGCACCACCGCGAATTCCGCGGTGGCCGCTCCCTCATCGGCATCATCGGTATGGCGTTTCCACCATTGCCTCAGCATGAATCACCCGACGCTCAGCGCTTTCTTGATGATGTTGGTCAGCAGCGTTTTGATGGCATCGGATTTCATGATGCCCACCAAAACGGCTGCGAATCCGGTGGCGGCAACCAAAACCACCGCATATTCGGCAGTGGCAGCGCCTTCCTCCGGTTCGGCGGTCAGCGTGCGCATACGCGCATCCAACAGGCATATCGCCTTGTCGGCCTTTTCCCGCATGACATGCAGCCGTTGCCCTGCCCTGCCTATCAGGCCCGGCAAACCATCGACATTGATTGGCGTTACGTTGTTCATGGCGTTCCTTTCGTTCGAACAACCTCGGCCAGATGGCCGAGTGCACCCAGTGTTGCGCATCATCGTGCCCGTCGGAACGTTTTTTCAGGGTTGTGGTCGGAGGACGTGGGTTATCCACAACCACGGCGTGTCATCCACATTTATCCACAAAACTCCGTGAATTATCGTCTCCCAACATTCCCCGCTTTTCCGTTGTCGTTGCGCACACGCCGTCATTGCACAAACGACATGACGGACGGAATGATTCCAACCGCAACAAATGCGGGAAGAAAACACAATCCGGTCGGTAGCAACAAACGAACCGACAATTTCGCTGCAGCCTGTTCGATCTGCGAGCGCTCATCCCAATCCAATTGTTCGACGGCTGTTTCCAAACGTTCCACTGGAGAGGCGCCACTGTGCCATGAGGAGGCGAACGCATCGCGTACTACCGCAAGATCGCCATCATCTGGCCACGCATCATCCCAGGAAACACCTTTGTTCAACTGTTCTCCGGCCGACCGTAGTCCCGCGCCGAATTCTCCTGCCGCAATATCTCCCACGGCAATCAGCGCACGTGGAATGGAGGCCCCCTGCCGTATGGCGACGCTGAGCATCTCTAATATCAACGGCAGAGGAAGTTCCCGCATTCGTTCGGCGGGCGCAAGGTCGGAGGGCGCGCGAACCGGCCTCCACTGCTTCAGCCATATCGCTTCGGCCGCGCACGCCACCGCCGTCAGCATCCATAAGCCAGTCATTACATAATTCCTTTCATATCGTCATACCATTCATGCCGTCTTGCCGTCCATATCGTCTTGCCTCATCAACGCGCGTATCCATACGAGTCCGAACCCGTAGCAGACACAAGCGAATCCAAGGCATGCCCAACCCCTGACCCCTGAAAAGAGGAAGGTCAACGGATGCGCTCCCATGCCTTCCCCTAAAAGTACGGTGAGCTGCGGCAACGCCATCAGGAGTTTCACCGTCGCTTTGGGCATGGCGAACGCGTTGGCACGCAGATCATCCAATAATCGTTGCCGTTTCAACGATTCAGCCACCGCCTGCAGGCATCGGCCGGTTTCGCATCCGAGTGTCAGGCTCAGCTGACAGGCCGCATATAGCTCGCCGCTCAGCCGTTCGACTTGGCCGCATTGCTCTTTGGGCGGGCATCGGCTGCGGATCACCATGGTTATGCGAAGCCTGGTAAGTTCGGGTGTGGCGAACGGCGTTCCACCCAATTCTTCGAACGCCTGCACCAATGTGGCTCCGCTGCGCACGGATGCGCGGAGGGAAGCCACGCACGCCACACATCCGATGGCGGGCAATGGTTTCGCCGGCATGTTCGCCTCTTCGATTCCGTCAGACCGCCCATCGCATCCTCCATCAGGTTTTTCATCAAGGCTTTCGCCTGCGCGCCCCACTACGTTTCCCGTCCGTTCGCCCACATCGCATACGTTTCGGCGAGGCCACAGCCATACGGCCAGTCCGCACAGTACCACGCAAATAATGCTGAGGCTTTCCATCTGCCCACCTCGATTCAACGACTCCATACGCGCACGAAATCAGGCCACTGTTGCGAAGCCCGCATTTGGTTGCCGTTCCACCCGGCCAATAGGTTTCCCCGCAGTTTCCCCTCTGCGAATTCAAGCCGTCCTATTTGCGCGATGCGCCGCCTGCCTCCCACTCGGCCCACATGCAGCACTACGTCGAACGCGTCTTGCGCAAGCGCCGCGGTGGCTTGCGGATTCAGCCCGGAGAGCAATCCCAAGGCCACCAAGCGTGAGGGAACCGCCGTCACCTGATTGGCATGCAAGGTGGTCATGCCTCCGCGATGCCCGGAATTCAGCGCGCGCAGCAGATCCACGATTTCGCCGCCCCTGCATTCGCCCACCACAATGCGGTCCGGCCGCATACGCAACGTCGCGCATATCAGCTGCGACAGCCCTATGGCGCCTTTGCCTTCCATGTTGGCGTCGCGCGTCACCAGCGACACGTGGTTGGCATGGTTGAGCATGCCAAGTTCGCGCACCTCCTCCACGGTGATGACGCGCTCCCCCGGCGCGCATCGCATAAGCATTGCTTTGAGCAGCGTGGTTTTGCCCGCTCCGGTTCCGCCGGTCACGAGCACGCTGGCCCTTCGTTCCACGAATCCTTCCAGCAAAGGCATCCATCCGCTTGGAAACATGCCGTTTTCCGCCAAAGATTCCAGACTGGGCGCAACAGCGTCCGGCAATCGTATGCTGATGGCGGCGCCTTGCGGAACGAGCGGTGCGATAACCGCGTGCACGCGCACGCCTTCCACCGTGGACGCGTCGGCTATCGGGCAGGCGTCGTCGAGCCTTCTGCCAAGCTGCGAGCACAGCCTCACAGCGAAATCGCGGATGGCTTGGGGACTGCTGAATGGTACGCGCAATGTATGCGGCCGCATACCTTGGCCGCGATCCGCCCACACCGTTCCGTCGCAGGTTACCGCGATGTCGGTAACGCCCGGCTCGGATGCGATATCGCTAAGTGGCCCGAGTTCCATGACTGATGCTCTTTTCTCCCAACGCTTCCTGAATGAGATCCGCCAACGTTGCGATGGCTTTCGCGTTCGTACGATTGGGTTTGCGCAGTCCAAGCCCTTCCAAGAGTTCGCTGCAAAGCTTGGCATCCGGTTTGATGACCGCGGTGATATCGCAGTCGAGGTATTCCGCCGCTTCCTTGATTGCCGTCGTGCCATGGTCGCGTACGGTTCCGCGCGGTTGCACGCCTACGAGAAACTCCCGTTCCTGCGTTGCGGCATCGTGTTCTCCGATCGAACCGTGATGCGCCCGCAGATTCGCTTTGGCCCGCGCAAGACCAAGTACCGTCAGCTCGACCACGGTAATGCGGATGGCCTTGCGCAGTTCCGTCAAATCCTGCAGTCCGTTCCATTGCCCCATATCGACGACGACCACGCTTCGCACCTGCGATAGCGCATGAATGCACGCTTGCACTTCCCACGATTGCGGATTTTCGGTTTTCCAAGGATCGCATGCCAGCAATGGCACACCATCCCAGATTGGCAGCTCCCGCAGTAGCGCTTTGCCGTCGATATTGCCAAGCGGAGCGCTGATTTCCCCGAAGCGTGAGCCGTCCTCGTTTTCCACGCCAAGAAGCACATCCAGCCCACCTCCTTGCAGATCGGCGTCGACGAGCACACATTTGAGGCCGCGTTCGCTCAGCTCGCGGGCCAGTAAGGCGGCCAGAGTGCTCGTGCCCACTCCTGCCACCACGGAGTCGATAACCACCACATTGCCCATATCGCAGGGTTCCTCCACCGATGCGCGACCGCATTGCGCAACCATGCCATACGTTCCAGGCACAGCGCCAACCAGTTGCGTTCCACCGCGATTCGATCCCGGCGGCGTATAGAACCGTTGCGCAGAGACGGTTCTGCGTTGTGTCGGCGGTGACGCTTGCGGCGCGATCGCGCCGGCGACCGGCAACAGCCCGCCCGACGGCAGCGGCACCGGAGGAACATTCGAAAAAGACGTTGCATTACTCATACCGTCGATTGAAAAGCTTCGGCGAGCACCATTGCAAGCTGAACCGGCCCTGTGGTCGGAGGACGCGAATTATCCACAACCCCGGCGTGTTATGCACCGTTATCCACACAACGACGATAATCGGCGTCCGTCGTTTTCCCGAAAAACTCCCTGAGAACAGGCAAACAAAAAGGAAGACCCGCCGGAGCGGGCCTTCCTTGCAAGAACCTTAAGGGCAGAATCTCTGCACAACAACATCGTCGTAACGGTAAGTCTATCCAATGCCCGTTCAACGTAACGACCTATCTTGGCCATACACTCTTTGTGGGCTCTGCTCTTTAAGTTGTTCTTGTACTTCGTAATTATGCTCAGCAATCCGGCAATCGCAAACCGAAACCGGCTGATGTTCCGTATTTGTCGCAACTGTTGCTTTACGATCGCAAGAATCATAAAAATGCTCCATCGTGTGCGAAACGCAAGGCGTGTTTGTTCGTTTGCGTGCGTTTGCGACAAAAACACGGCGTGTCGACACCATAATTTGCACAATGAGCGAACGAATGTTAACTCCAGCTAAATTTTGCCGGCTTTTTACAGCATTTCCAGCTGCTTAAGGATAAAGTAGGAAAGTATGGCACAGATTTTTGACGCACCCTCGAAGGCGATCTTGCGCAGCCAGATAGCTGAGCATATCGCCGAGACCGATAAAAACGACAAGCGTGAGCTTCAGGCCGGCGAAGAGCCGTTGCCGAACGACCGCTTCTTCGACCGCGAGTTGAGCTGGCTGAAGTTCAACAAGCGAGTCCTCGAACTTGCCCAAGACGAAGATCTGCCGATCATCGAACGCGCAAGCTTCGCCGCGATCTTCGCGAACAACCTCGACGAGTTCTTCATGGTTCGCGTCGCAGGTCTGAAGCGCCGCATCGACACCGGCATCGCCGTGACGGCCGCCTCCGGATTGAGCCCAAGGCAGCAGCTGCGCGCCATCAGCGAGCAGGCGCACCGCCTGCAGGACGAGCACGCGCACTACATGATCGATCACATTCTTCCCGACCTGGCGAAGGAACAGATCGTGCTGCTGAGCTGGGACAAGCTCACCGCCGCCGAACAGGAGCGCCTGTCTCGCTACTACCGTCAGCAGGTGTTCCCTGTTCTGACGCCACTGGCCGTGGATCCGGCCCACCCATTCCCGTACATTTCCGGCGGTTCCATCAACCTCGCCGTGCTGGTGGAGAACCCGGCTTCCGGCAAGTCCCACTTCGCTCGCGTGAAGATTCCTGGAAACCTGAACCGTCTCGTGCCCGTCGACGACATGACCGACGACGATGCCACCAACGTGCGCTACGGCTTCATCACCATGGAGAACCTGATCATCGCACACCTGGAATCCCTGTTCCCGGGCATGATCATCAAGGAAGCGCGTTCCTTCCGCGTTACCCGTAACGAGGATATCGACGTGGAAGAGGATGATGCAGAGAACCTGCTCAACGCCATGGAGAAGGAGCTGCTGCGCCGTCGTTTCGGACCGCCGATCCGTCTTGAGATTTCCGACGAGACCAGCCCGTTCCTTTCCCAGCTGCTCGCCGATCAGCTGCGCGTCAGTGCCGATGAGGTGTACCGCCTGCCGGCACCGCTCGATGCGACCGTGCTCTTCGAACTTGGCGGCATCGACCGTCCGGACTTGAAGTACCGTTCGTTCGTGCCGACCACCAATCGTCAGATTGCCGAGGTGGAGTCGTCCCGCGCGCAAGACATTTTTGCAGCGATTCGCGAACGCGATATCCTCCTGCATCACCCGTACGATTCGTTCTCTACCTCCGTTCAGGCGTTCCTAGCGCAGGCTGCGGCGGATCCGAAGGTGCTCGCCATCAAGCAGACGTTGTACCGTACGTCCAGCAACTCCCCGATCATCGACGCGCTCATCGACGCGGCGCATGCGGGCAAGCAGGTGCTGGCACTGGTCGAAATCAAGGCACGCTTCGACGAAGACGCCAACATCGCATGGGCACGCAAGCTGGAACGCGCCGGCGTGCACGTGGTGTACGGCATCGTGGGCCTGAAGACTCACTGCAAGCTGAGCCTTGTGGTGCGTCAGGAAGCCGACGGCCTGCGCCGCTACTGCCATGTGGGCACCGGTAACTACAATCCGAAGACCGCCCGCATCTACACCGATCTCGGCCTGCTGACCTGCGATCCGGTGGTCGGCCAGGATATGACCCGCCTGTTCAACCAGCTGTCCGGTTATGCGCCGAAGTCGAGCTTCCACCGTCTGCTGGTAGCGCCGCGTACCGTACGTTCCGGTCTGATTCAGCGCATCCGCCGCGAAGAGGATGCGGCACGCGCAGGCAAGGAAGCATGGATTAAGATCAAGGTCAACTCCATCGTGGACGAGAAGACCATCGACGCGCTGTACCGTGCAAGTCAGGCCGGCGTGAAGATCGACATCGTGGAACGCGGCATCTGCGCGCTCAAGCCGGGTGTTCCAGGACTTTCCGAGAACATTCGCGTGCGTTCCATTCTGGGTCGTTTCCTCGAGCACAGCCGTATCTACGCATTCGCGAACTCCGATGGCCCGCAGATCGGTGAAGGTCCGGCCGCAGGTCCGGAAGTGTGGATCGGTTCCGCCGATCTGATGCACCGCAATCTCGACCGTCGAGTCGAAGCGCTGGTACGCATCACCGCTCCGGAGCAGATCGACGAGCTGATCAAGTACGTGGATCTGCAAATGGCCGATTCCACCACCTCGTGGCATATGGCAGCCGACGGAACCTACGTGCGTCATGCGAAGGATGAGGAGGGTCGCCCGCTGGTCGATTCCCAGGAATATCTCATCAAGAAGCATACGCGCCGACCGGCAAGGCACTAAACCGTAGGAAATGGCCGATTCTGCTGTTGCAGAATCGGCCATTTCCTATGTTGCGGCATACGCGATCACCATCGTGGGAAAACGCAGGAAAACTCGGATGGCACGATTGCCGTCGCGCAATCATGGGGAAACCCGTGCCCAACCACTTACAATGAAAGATATGAGCGAGAGCATGAGACGTGTCGTAGAAGCCGCCGGGGGTATTGTATGGCGGTGGAAAACCGGTAGCGAAATCGCGGAAAATCCAGCAATCGCAGCGCAGAAAACTCCAAAGGAACAACTCAACAGCATTGAAGTGTGCATCGTGCATCGACCAAAGTACGATGACTGGAGCTGGCCGAAAGGCAAACTCGAGCAGGGCGAATCGCATCGTCATGCCGCAGTGCGAGAAATCGGCGAGGAGACAGGCGTTTCCATCGCACTCGGCCCGTATCTGTGCGAAGTCGAATATCCACTGTCCGAAGAAGGCAAGAAAACCCGGCATTCACACGATCGCGCCGTCGACACCAAGCACACGTTGTATTGGATGGCGCAACCGATTTCCGGAGATGATGCGGAACATCTGCTTGACGCATTCGGCCCCGTGCATCGCGCGGATGTAGGCGAAATCAACGATATCGTGTGGGTTTCCGTACGTGAAGCACGTAAAATCCTCACGCATTCCACCGATAAAGACACCCTCGCCATTTTTGTGGACCGCGTACAGGAGGGTGCCGCGACCGCGCAGAATCTGATGATCGTGCGTCACGCCAAAGCCGAATCGCGCAAATCCTGGAAAGGCACCGACGCGAACCGGCCGATCACTCCGAAAGGCGCGGCCGCGGCATTCGCACTCAACCGCGAACTCGCCTGCTACAACCCAACCCGCCTCGCAACCTCACCATGGCTGCGCTGCCAGGAAACACTGCAGGTGCTTAGCTGGCAGACCGAACGCCCGATGGAACACATCGACGCGCTCACGGAAGACGCCTTCGCCGAGCACCCGACCATCGCATGGCTGGCGTTCCTCAAGCAGATCCAGCTCACGCTCGAGACCCGCGAAACCACGGCGATCTGCATGCACCGACCGGTTATCGGAGGCATGTTCGATCACTTGCGCGGACTATGCGCCCGCAAAGCGCTCTCCAAGCAGCTCATCGCCAAAACGCCGTTCATGCCTACCGGCACCGCCGTAGCGCTGTTTATAATCGATACGCCGCAAGGTCCCAGCATTATCGATATTCAAAAGGTTTCGCCCATTGTCTACTAGCATGCATTACGGTTCCGGATCGGTTGTACCAAGCCGTTCCGCCGGTTTCACCAACACCGGATCGCCGCGTCCGGCCCGCCCGGGGCAACTCGACCAGATGATGGCCGACAATATCGCGGGAGGTGCCGATCCGGCGCAAATCAACGAGATGAGCCACGCTTCGGCGGCCGCACTGTTGGACCGCGTGCATCATACGCAGGATGCCGAACTGGTGGAGCGCGTGCTCACGCTGGTGGACCGCGAGGGCGTTGACGTGATCGCCGAACTGTGGAGCAGCGCCGAGCCGGATTCGCTGCCGGGCATTCTGTGGCGGCTGTATCTGCTGCGCACGTGGATGCGGAAGAATCGCGAGTCGATCGCGCGGTTGTGGCGCGCTGGAGAGCCGGTTGCCACTACCGCCTCGGCGATTGCCGGCGTCGATCAGGCGCCCACGGAAGATGACATTGCGCATATTGCCGATTCGATTCTCGCAGGCGCGTTCACCGGCGATTTTGCGGTTGCGCTGGAACGTGCGGCCGCGTTCACCGACGTGGTTGCGTTGGGATTGCGCATCGAGGCACGCAATATGATCGCACGATTGAAAGCTGCGGAAGGTTCCGATAGCAGCGATTCCGGTATTTCCGCCATGGAAAAGCAGGTACGCACGAAATCGTCCCGTTTGATGCACACGGCCGGCAATCTGTTCGTCACGGCCAAGGATTTTCGCCATGGGGCGAATCTGTGGCGTCGCGGAAAACTGGAGTAACGCGTTCCGTGCCTGCCCCCTGCACCTGCCTCTGCACCCACCTCTGTACCGCTACCGGAAGTGTTTTACGGCGCTCGCACCATCAATTCGCGACACGACGTAACGTACGGTCTGCAGCATCTGTAGAATAGGAACTCGCGCCGGGCCATGCATAGCCCCGGGCTCCATTTTTTGCCGCTGCGAGCGGCCTTTGCGCCGACAGGCGCTTTCGTGGTTCGGCGCTTTCCCTCTTCTTAAGTTTCGTTGCTTTTTTCATACGATTTTCAGTTTCTTTCTTGGCTCCTTTCCCAGTTCCCGCGCTTTTCCTCGCGATTATGGACTACGCTTAGAAGACATGGATATTCATGTTTTGAACCACCCGCTGGTGGACCACAAGCTCACCGTTCTTCGCGACAAGAACACCCCGTCCTCCACGTTCCGCGAGCTCGTTTCCGAACTCGTGATGCTTGAGGCCTACGAGGCCACCCGCGACGTCGAAGTCGTGGACAAGCCGATCGAGACCCCCGTCGCTCCGATGGTAGGCAAGCACATCGCTTCCCCGGCGCCGATCATTGTGCCTGTGCTGCGCGCTGGCCTGGGCATGCTTGACGGCATGACCAAGATGATCCCGTCCGCTGAGGTCGGCTTCCTTGGCATGAAGCGCGACGAGGAGAACCCAACCCAGCAGATCACGTACGCGAACCGTCTGCCCGACGATCTGAGCGGCCGTCAGTGCTTCCTGATCGACCCGATGCTCGCCACTGGCGGCACGCTGGTCGCAGCAACACATTACCTGGCCGAGCGCGGCGCAAAGGATGTTACCGCCGTGTGCATTCTGGGCGCTCCGGAAGGCCTGAAGTTCGTTGAGGAGAACCTCGACCCATCCATTAAGTTCAAGCTGGTGCTGTGCGCCGTCGACGAGAAGCTCAACGACAAGTGCTACATCGTGCCAGGCTTGGGCGATGCCGGCGACCGTCTATATGGCGTGATCGACTGACCGCATCAGAGCTCAACCGAATCAACCCAATCAGTCAATCAAGTAAATCGAATAAAAACGGCCTGCCACAACGCAAATCATGCGGCGGCAGGCCGAAATCATATGTAAAACCTCTACTGCTCGTCGGGGACGAACGCTTCGAAAATATGATGGTCGAACCAGTCATCGCACTGTGCGAGCTCGTCGCGGCTGCGCACTGTCCACGACACGGGAACGGCACCCATGAAACGAGCCAACCGTACCTGCGGACTGTTGCCGCCATGCCAATCGTAGGCGACGAAATCAGGGCGGGAAATCCAGTCGAAAATCAGCGCACCGGCCGCATATTCCTTGGCGAGCGAGGCCGGATCAGACGGCTTCTCCTCCCCTTGCGGCCACCAGGAAAGCTGGCCACGGCACACTTCCGGACGGTTCTCCTTATACCAGTTGACGGCTGCCGGATTGAACGATTCGATCACATATGCGCCGGAATAGGCCTGCAGCAGCGCGTCGCCCTTTTCCATGAGCTCGACATCGCGCGAACCCCACTTGGAATTGTCGTCGAACTTGTATTCGACGATCAGCGGCACACGACCCGCCACTACCTTGAGCACGTCGGCGAACAGTGGCACATGCTGGAAATACCCTTCCGGAGCGCTGTCAGGCGTGGTGACCAGCGGCGGCTTCTCAAGCGAACCCGGCAACGGCGCTGCCACGGCGGCACCGGGGGCGTCGGTTGGGAACAGCGGGATGCGGGTCAGCTCATCGTACGTGAGATCGGCGATACGGCGCGGATCTCCGGCGACGCGCATCAGATCGCCGTCATGCACCACCACGATTTCGCCGTCGGCGGTCATCTGCAGGTCAAGCTCGATGCCATAGCCGGCTTCGCAAGCCGCTGCGAATGCCGCAAGCGAGTTCTCCGGAGCGATCGCACCAGTCACGCTGGGGCTGCCATAGCCGGCCTTCATGGCCATGCGACGTGCCAGCGCCACATACTCGCCGCTCTCGTTGGCATACTGAGCGGTCAGACCGGAACCCGCGTCATGCAGGCCACGATGCGCGTACCACACGTCGGGAATGGACGGCACATAATTGCGGCGCTTATCGGAGAAGGTACGCGGCGCGATCGCCCACACTGCGGCGCCTGCAGCGACTGCGCCGCCGAGCAGCGCCTTGTTGACGAATGATTTGGACATGGGCTTTCCTCCCTTACGCGGCCGCTCGCGCATTCTCTCGCGTTGGTTCTCACCGTTCGCGGCCATCGAATCTGTCTCTTCTGAGATTAGCCCATAAATCACAAAAACGGCGACCACCTATGCGATCCGCGATCGTATGTCGCCGTCTCAAGCCACCAACAGCCGAGCCATATCTCGACTATATATGGCAGATTTTGAGTCTCGTCACGAGGCATCTCGCTTATATATGGCAGACTGGAGTCAGAAAACATGCGTTTTCATACCCCCTATATGGCTTTTTAGCGAAGTCTTCTGCCATATATAGGCGAGATGCTTCCTGACAGACCCGCAAATCTGCCATACATAGGCGAGTTATGAGCAAAATGGGGTCCGATGACGTCCGAGTTCACACAAACGTAGGGGTCGGACCCCAAAGGTCGGCGGCTGAATACGTGTGCTTGATCGTAGGCTTGGCCACTGAGCCGTGAAGAGGAAAGCCCAATGGGCTTTCCTCAGGCGAAGTAAGCGACTTGCCGCGAAGACCGCGTAGCGGTACCTTGAGTGCGTCGAGCACACATATTCAGTCCAGAGGCCGAGGCTGAGAACTTACCACTTTTATGTTGGATTCAGTTACGCAGCTTGCCCCGCTTGGCTACGAAGATGGAGCACCCCGCCGTGGCCAGCACCGTCATGGCAATGACGATTGCCGTAGTAGCGACGCCTGTAGAGCTTAGCTTCTTCTTACGTTGAGACTGAGATTGCTGCGATGATTGCGGTTTCGCAGCAGGCTTGGCATTATTACCGTCCTGCTTGCCGTTGTTATTGTTATCCGGAGTCGGCTTTGGAGTTGGCGTTGGTTCCGGCTCGGGCTCAGGCGTCGGATCGGGGGTCGGATCCGGAGTCGGTTCAGGATCCGACGTCGCCTCAGGTGCATGAACCTGCCATTCGGCGGCAGCCGGCGATGCACTGCCGGATTGAATCACCATGCGCAGCTTAGTGGTCTTCACCGCGTCAGTCCAGGTTGCCTCGCTCCATCCGCCGTTATCGGTACCGTAAGCGCCGGGAGCATTGGTGACCAATGTATATGTGGCATCGGGAATATCCACAAACGCATTCGTTCCAGCATCCCAATACTGCAGTTTCCACGACGCCGGCATTCCCAAGCCCCCTCCATCGGAGGTGAATTGCACACGGCTGGAATCGATGGTGACTTCGCGATCCCATTCGTAGTCGAGCTTCATTTCACCGGTATTCGGCCACGTACCCCAAATGCAGGCGTTATCAACCGTGCAATCGCCCGGAATGGTTTTGCCGTCGTTAAGCGCGGCAACACCAGCTGTCCAAGAAGACGCTTTTTTGTCCACGTCAGTAGCAACGGCATCTTGCTCGATATAGCCGGCCAACGGCACCGACGTATCGGATGGAATATCTTTGACGCCCGCAGCCGACATATTGCCAGCAATGTCCGAAGCCCGATAGCTCACCGTTTCGCGCTTCGACGAAGAAGCAGTAATCGCCGCGCCTTCTTCATATTGCTGCCATTCGCCGTTTCCAACCCGGTATTCCACCGTTTTCACACCGGATCCAGCACCATCTGAGGCGGTCAATGTCATAGTGCGGGAAACCGTATCTACCGAGGCGGTTACCGTAGGAGCCGTAGCATCCACACGCGCTTCCGCAGCAGCGATTTCGCTCACATTGCCGGCCGCATCAGTGGCACGCGCACGCACACTCACTATACCCTCGCCAGTCACAGCCTGTACCGCAGTGTTCACATTCGTTCCGACGGTCACCCATGCGCCATCCCCGACCGCAAGTTCGAGTTTTGCGATCGGCGCAGCCGCATTGTCGGAAGCCGTAATAAGAGCGATCGGTGAAGTGACCAGCCAACCATCATTGCCAGCCGTGCCTGCCAATGCCACACGCACGGCAGGAGCAATGGTATCAGCCGGTTTTACGTAATCGTCGGAAACATGTACGGTCACGGCTACGTTGCCGGCTGTCAGATCATCAGCCTGCTGCTTGGTTTCAATGCCAGCAACCACACCTTGCACGGTGAACTCACCCGCCTGCGCATACGAAGAAGCAGACACCGTGCGCCACAAAACCGGAGTTTCCACTGTTTCCGAGCCGTACGCGACTTTCACCGTGTTCGACAATTCCGGCGCGTCTCCGGTCTTGGCGTAGACGTCGGCTGGCTGTTCAGCCACAACTGCTCCCTGTTGCGCGTATACTTCCCATTCAGGAACGCCAACGGAAGCATAGCCCCCGTCAACGGCTTGCGCGGTCATGTCAAGTTTGAGCGCAGTGGTGGTCACTGCGTCGAATGTCACTTCATTAGGCGCGTTCTTGCCTGTATCCACGCCGTATTCGCTGGAATTGGGCACGTCCTTCCAGGAACCGTCTGCGTCAAGATATTGCAGTTTCCATGAGGCAGGGGCACGCAATGCGTTCGCATCGGTATCGAACCAGACTTTCGATCCATTCACACGTACAGCGCCATTCCACTGGTAGATCAGTGAATCGGAGGATTGTGTTTGTGGCATCTTTCGATAGTTCGTCCAATGGTTCGGCGGTACTACAGCAGTTTCCAGCACTCGCCCGTCGTTCACGGAACCCTTGTAGGCGGGTGTTTCGGTGTAGGTCGCATCCACTGACGCATAGGGGGCCACGTTGCGTGAGGGTTGCAACCGTTCGGCTTTGGTCGGATGTGAAACGGCGTTTATGCGCCCGCCATTCCACGTCACTTCATCGATGCAGACTGCACGGCGGAAGTCAGTACCACCAGTCTTGTCTCCAGTGTGGTAGGTGACCCACCATTTGCCGCCGAATCGTTGAATCGACGGATGCATGGTGGTGGACGATCCCGATTCGACGATTACGCCTTGGTACGTCCACGGCCCAAGAGGGCTTGCCGACGTGGAGTATTGCACGCACGCCTGATAGTTGGATTCCACGCAGGTCGCCACTCCCGACCCGGGTTTGCCACCGTCGTACACGTTGTAGTAGGTGTCTCCTTCACGGAACACCCATGCCGCCTCAAAGAAGCCTTTGGGCCCGTTGGCATAAGCGCCGCCGTTGTCGCCCAAGGTCAGCGACGCGTTCACTTGGTTCGCATAGTCGCTGCCAAGCACGTCTTTGCTGGCATCGTAGTCGGGTATGTTGGCGAGCGCGTCGGCGTCACGCATATTGTAGATTTTCGGCGCTCCGTCCGCCGTTCCGTCCATGGTTTCCACGGCAACATATGAGGTGCGGCCAGTGTTGGCGTCCCGCTGCATTTTTACGGCGAGTTCGCTGTTGAAGGTGCCGAAGTGCAGATATCCGGTACCGTCATTGTCCACGAAGAATGCGGGATCGATGGTTTCGATTTGCGTCTGCGTGGTAGTCAGCAACGGCGCTCCGATGGCGTCGACCCATGGTCCGAGGGGGCTTTTTGATTTGGCCACGCCGATGGAGAACGGGTCGGCTCCCGCGGCTGCGTTCTTGTCTTTGACTGGCACGTAGTAGTAAAACCAGTCGTCGACCGTGTCTGCGGTGCCAGCATCGTCGACTACTACTTGTCCTGCGTAGGCTCCGTCGCCGGTTGCCCAGTCGAACAGGTCGGCTTTGGCGATGGTCTTGTAGTGCGTCCATTTGCCGGATTCCGGATTGTCGGTTACGTAGACGCCCCAGTCTTTCATATTGAAGGACCCGTAGGTTGGTTCGGCCTCGTCGTGTCCGGTGAATACGAAGAGTTTGCCATCGTATTCAAGGGTGGATGCGTCTGCGGAATAGTAGTTTTGCGACAGGTCGTTGGGGGTATTGGTTCCTTCGTTCTGCCCGATGGGGTTGCGAAGGGTTGTCGGCAACGCACTGTTGTCGATTTGTGTGACGGTGACGTCGGGATTGCCGACCGGCAGATCGTTGTAGGCGTGTCCGGCGACGCTGGGCGCGGTACTTGCGTCGGCCGCGTTGGCTGTCTGCATGGTTGCGATTGCTCCCGTACATAAGGTGGCTGCGGCTGCGATGCCTGCCACCAGCGTCTTCATCGACGCATGTGAGATGTGCGAAAAGCTCATGAATATTCCTGTTTTCACGATTGGATATTGAAAAGTCCTCTTACGGATTGCTTAGGTTACGTTGGTATTCCTCGTGCGATCCGTAAGAGGACTTGAGCAATTGCTAGCGCTGGTCGCGGTTGCGGCGCGTCAGCATGATGGCGGCTCCCGTCAGCAGGACGATCATTCCTACGACGGCGATGCCGATGACATTGCTGCCGGTGCTGCTGATTGCGGCACTGACTTCAGACTTGGAAACCGGCTTGTTTCCAGGCTTGGCATTCGGCTTGGGGTCGGTCTTGTCGTCGTCCGGCTTCGGTGCTGGCTTGAGTTCAAGTCCGGCGATGGCCTCGGTCAGCTGCTTGACTGCGGCATCCGCATCAGCTTGGGTGGCGTTCTCATCGTTCAGCACCTTGGAGGCGGCATCCACTGCTTCAGCCAACTTCTTGGCGCTGGCTTCGGTGTAGAGGTCACCGCTGACGCCCTGTGCCTGGTCAAGAACCGTCTTCAACTCAGTGGTGTCGGCTTTCTTCACCAGTGTCTGCTGGGCTTCTTCAAGCTGCTTGATGGCCGCATCCACCTGATCCTGGGTGGCGCTCTCGTCCGCATACACCTTTTGAGCGTTACCCATGGCTTCGGAGAATGCCTTCCAGCTGTTCGGCGTGAAATTAGCTTGTTGCACGGAACCGGCTGCGTTGATGGCGGATTCGAGCCTGCTCTTGTCCACGCTTGGTTCCGGATCAGGGGTTGGATCCGGGTCAGGAGTCGGTTCTGGATCAGGAGTGCTTTCCGCAGCATGCACGCCCCACTCGGCAACCGCCAGACCGAAGGTGACGCCCTCGGCGGTCGGCGGATCAAGCACCAAGCGCAACGACGTGGTCTTCACCGGAGTGAACGTGGCCACGCTCCAGCCTTGAGCATCGTCAGAGGCACGTGAGGCCGGGGAATTACGCACGGTGGAGTATTGCGCATTCTCCACATCCTTCCATATACCATCAGAAGCCAAGTACTGAATCTTCCAGCTGTCCGGAACATCCAAACCACCCTTGGCATCATTACGCTCCGCGAAGTTGGCCCAGAACTGCACACGGCTGGAATCGACGGTGGCTTCCTTGCTCCAGGTGTACTGCGCGTACATGCCAGCGGAAGCTTGACCCCAGCTGCCCCACACGCGGCCATTCACATCGGCGTCATCATCAGACGGCCACGTATCGTCAACCAGCACACCATCGTTGAGCTTGCCGGAAGCCGGAGACCAGCTCGCCTCGGCACTCACCGTGGTGTCAATGGCCCTGCCTTCAATCCAACCAGTCAACGGAGTATCGGGCTCCGGCTTGGGATCCGGCGTCGGCTCAGGATCAGGATCGGCACCACCATTCGGATCGGCGACCACATGCACTGTAATCTTGGCCTGCGAGCTTGAACCCTCAGCCGTGCCGGACACCTCATAATCGCCGATGGTGTCCAACTTGACGCCGGCAACACTTGCCTCATCCCACATAACCGTGCGATCGTCAAGCATGCCGTTGGGGAATCGCACCGGAACCACAGACGGCAAAGCCACCGACTTGGAATTCTGGTACACCGTCTGTTCGATCGGCTGAGCCGCACCAGCAGTCTGAGACTGCGCGTCGGAACGCACGCCAATAGTGGCCTTGGTTCCAGCGAGCGCGCCAATAACCGTTCCGGAAACCGCAAACTCGCTATCGGAAGCAAGCTGATCGTCAGTGATGGCATCCCACGCAACACTCAAGTCACGACGGGAACCGTCCGTATAGCTGGCACTCACCGTCTTCGGCAGATTCACATCGGCAGCCTTGCTGCCAGTCTGCACCATACGATTCACGCCATCCACGCTCACCGGATCAAGCGCATACGCCTCAAATTCGGTAGCACCAACAATGGCACCCTTCGGGAACAGCACACGCAACTTGTTCGTCTCCACCGTTTCGGCAAAACGAACCTCATTGCCTTCACCCTGCATCGTGGTATAAGACTGGCCGGCGGCAAGCTTCACATCCTGCCAATCGCCATTCTCATCCGCATACTGCAACTTCCACGACTTGACCATCGGCACACCGCCACCGTCAGTCCAGAAGAACAGCTTCGCCTTCTTCAACGGAACAGTGCCATCCCAGGCAAGCTGCAGCCACGGCTCGGTACCGGTATTGTCACCCCAATTATTCCAGGTCTCATTCGGAGTATTGGTATACAACACCTGACCGTCGATAACCTTCTTGGCATTGTCCTTCGCCTGATATGGATTGGTGAAGCTGGCGCTCGCAGTGGACTGTGAAGCCACATTCACCGTGCCGTCGGAAGGAATACCGTGAACGGTGACTTCCTTGAAACCGGTCTTCTCACCGTCGAATGCGGTGAGTTTGAGCACATAGTCACCCTCACGGTTGAACGTGACCGTAGTGTTGGCAGCGGTTGCGTCGACGAACTTCGCTTCGCCGTTTTCAGGGCCAGACACCTGCTCCCATGTGGTGGTGAGCGTGTCAGACGGCAGGCCGTCGTCCTTCACCGTGCCCACCAGCTGCGCACCGGACGAGGTGCTGCTGGCAATGTAGGCGTCAACGCTTGGCGCCTGGTTCGTAGGTTCGCCTTCCGGCACAATGTCGGTTTCGTAGGCCTGAATCTCCTTCAAGCCAATGGCCTGACCTGCTTGCGGAGTGAAGGTAGCACGAATGGCTTTGGCCACGACCTTGGAGAACTGCACGCGGTTGTAGTTGGCTCCCGCGTAAGTAGGCGTACGCACCTGGTTCGGCAGGACATGCCATGCGCCGGCCTCATCCTGATATTCAAGCGTGTACACCGACGGCTCACTGTAGCCGGAAATCGTCTGGCTGGACGAGGTCTGGTAGAAGTACAAACGCACGTCGTCGATGTTCTGCACGCCGTTCTTGAACGTTACGGTCAGCGAATCCTTGGCGTTCTTGGATCCCTTGGTGCCCCAGAAGGATTCCATCACGTTCTTGCCGTCCACTGCATTGGTTGCCGGGTAGCCCTTGGTTTCGTAAGTGGCTTCCACATCGGCGTCCTTGGCCACGTTGGTCTGGCTCTTGGACGCTTCGTCCACGTTCTGTCCGGACTGCGCGAAGATCTGCGTAACCCTGCTGTTCGATGCGTAAGTCACTTCGTTGGCGTTCGGCATGGTGGCGGTGGTCGCGCCGGTGATCACCGCTCCGGAATCATCGGCAACCTCAACGGTTCCACTGGCCGGATCGTAGATGAGGTGGGCGAGCTTATCGGAGGTGAACACGGCGTTGCCGTCCACATACAGGGTGTATCCCTTCGGAGCGTTGTAGGTGCCGTCGTTGTTCCATACGATCGACAGATCCTGCCCGTGGTAGCTCAGGTTGTTGACGGTGAAGTGGTTCCAACCGGGAATCTCGATCGGATTGAGTTCAATCTTGTTGTCTTCACGCGGAACCATACCTGCCACGTCTTCCACAATCGTCCAGTTGGTGGTGCCAAGCTGGGTGTGGTGAATCCAGGAACGGTAGGTGATCTTTCCACCGTTCTTGCTGGCGTCGGCGTTCTTCTCCGGAATCGTGCTTCCTGCGGAATTATTATCCATATTCCAGAATTCGTTCTGGTCCGGATACTGGTTGTCGCCTCCCTGATAATGCGAGAACGCCACCCAATACAGCAGTTTCTTGAACGATTCGTTCGTGATATATCCGTTGTCTGCAGCATTATAATCACGGATTCCCGCAGAATAGATTTGCAGCAGCGGAGTTGCATTGATAATGGAGAAATTGTTTGATCCTGGGAAATTCAGCGCCTTCTTGTCTGCCTGATTCGCGGTGAAGAACGGGAAAATCGGGAATTCGTCGGCATCTTCGAACAAGCGCAACGCACTATCGTAATCATCATTGCCGGTCGGCATCAGACCTTCGGAATACGGATAGTAGTTGTTGAGTTCCTTGTATTTCGCGAATTGACCGTCGTTCAGCCACTTGTGCAGCAGCAGTTTGCTGTCGGAATCCCACAGGTTGTCGAGCACATCCTGCTTGATGGCGTCGGCGATCTGCTGCATTTCAGCGGCTTTTTCGGTGTCTCCGGCAGCCTTGTATGCTTGCGCGGCGGCATTGGCGTTGGCCCACATATTGGCGGAACCGTCGGCACGGTCCATACGCTGGCCGGAACGACCGGGTTCAGAGAACGACACCGCGTCGGCATCGTTGCCGGTCATGGACCACCACGACCAGTCGATCAGCTTGTTGCCGTTGCTATTCTGGTTGTCGTTGCTGTCTGGCTCGCTTTGCGAATTGAGCAGACCTTTGACATCTTCGGAACCGTAATCACCCAACGCTTCAGCCAATGATGACGGGCCGCCGTGCACCTTGTAGGAGTCCCAACCGGCCTTGGTGATGTACTGCGTGTAGCTGTGGTTCCAATTGGCTGGATCGCCCGGATTGTCGTGGTAGTAGTAATACCCGGACTGTCCTTTCTTGGCTGTCTGCCCGGCCGACACCCAAGTGCCGTACGAGTATTCGGCGTTACGGAACCACTTGGTGTCGTTGATGAACATGCCGGATGTCAGCACGATCTGGTTGTTGTATCCGAGCACGCCTTCGATGGAGGTCGGATACTGGAACGTATTGCCCGGCATATTGGCGTCCAACATGTTGAAACGGCTCAGCCACCAGCGGTAGAACACAGTTTTGTCGATATTGTGTTCCTGGGTTTCCACGTAAGGAATGTTATCGACCCACCACTGGTTGTAGGTGGTCACGGAATCCTTGTAGGAAGCGGCCGGATCGGTGAGATCGCCGTTGAATCGGGCTTCGTATTCCGCGGTGGAGTCCGGCAACTCGTTGGCGATCAGGCCAAGCTGCAGCTTGGTGGTTTGTGGCACGTTCGCTTCCAAGGTGAGGGTGGAAGCGAGTTTGCCGTCCTTTACGGTGAAACCGTTACCGGAGAACCGTGGATAGATGGTGGTCAGATCGTTCTTCACATTGAAGCGACCGGTCAGTTCAGTGTCGCCGTCATTGCCGTCTTGTGCGAATGGCGAGGCTGCTGTCAGCGTTACGTCACCGCCGGTGGTGCTGGTGATGGTGAAATTCGCGACCATCACATTGGTGTAGGTGATGTACTTGACTTCGGTGACGGTAATGGTCTTGTCGCCGTTGGTGAATTCCGTGGTGAAGTAGCTTGGCGTCTGCTTGCGCTTGTCGGTGTTCTCGCGCAGGGTCTGCTTGGAACCGCCAATGCTTACCTCAACGGTAAAGCCGTCGTTGCCGGTCTGATCCCAGTATGCGACATCTCCTACGAAACCAAGTGCTTCCGGCGTATGCGTGTACATGAATGCGGCACGGCCACGTGAGAACAGGTATTCGTTCTTGTCTGCGCCCGCATAGTTGTAGTCGCCAGCATCGTTGGTGCCGGTACCGTTTGGTGCGGTGCCTGTGCGCGTCAGCATCTTGTCGATCCAGAAGTCGTGTGAGGTGTCGGTTCCGGCACCGTTGGCAACATCCGCATCGAACACCTGCTTGAGGTAGCTTGTCGAGGGATCGAAAGCGACGCCGGTGCCCGGAATCGGGTCGGCGGCCCCCTTGAAACTCGGATACCCCATGGCAGAGTTCGGATTGGCCAGCGCGTCATTGGCGTATGCGGTCGTCACACCGCCAGACAACAGTGTGGCCACTGCCGTCAGCACGCCCAATGACGTGACAATCCCTTTCTTCCTTGTTGATGGTGTCATCAATTCCTCCTACATGGACCATCGTTGGCCCTTGGTTGCCAAGGCTCGTTCCCTGGCATCCAACTTTCTTTCTGTAGGAATGAGAGTCGTGCGATGGACATGAGATTGGAGCGTCCACCGACATTTCAAGAATACATGACGCGAATACGGTTTCGCAAATTTTCTTTCAGTTTTCTCCAATGCTTTTCTAAGTGAACTGCCATACGATGGCTTTTATGCGAAAAGGAAAGTTTTCGCATTTTCCCGTCTTATACTAGGGGCTATGACAAAACCGGCCACCCCATAAGGGGCAGCCGGTCTCTCATTCCAGTCAGCGCGGCGCATTCGGCTCCAATCGATCACGCCGCGCTCACCCGCTTCCCGGCACCATGGCACTCATAGCGCCGGGTAGCAAGTCTTTCTTTTGTTTAGCTGCGCAACCACACGTTCATTTGGCCGAGTTCGCGGTTGGCCCATGCGTAGTAGGGCACCAGCTTGAGCGACGTCCGCTCATCTGAGGCGTCACGCTGAGCGGACATGTACAACGGGGCGTCCACGGCATCCGCAGCCTCACGAACGGCAGGCAACGTCACCGCGTCAACACCTCCAAGCAAATCACTCTCGAAAGTAACCGTGGCATCCGCAGCATCCACGCCATCAGCAAGACGGTACGTCCACAGATCGCCGGCATTATCGGCTTGCTCCGCGCAATAGACGAGCGGACCGCGCATCACCGCAACACGACCTGCATCGCAACGCACATGAGAGTTGGCACGCACCAATCGCACTGCCATATCAAGATCCAGCACCACATGCAATGCAGTTCCCGGAGCAACTGCGAAATATACGAAACCGTTTTCCGGAGCCGTCTTCACAGCAACACCATCGCATGTCAGCGCATAGGAATCAGCCGACCATGTGGGAATACGCACGCCGAAACGTACCGAATCAGCCGCCTCAGCGGGCAATTCCAGCATGTACTCAATATGACCGTTCCACGGAAAATCGGAACGCTGCTCCACATGCAACCCGGAATCAAAACTTGCCTGATTCGCAATGAACTGGTGAGCGAGCACCGTGCGACCGCCGTCACGTTCGGTATACACATAACGGTCCACCGACGCGATCAATCGCGCGACATTAGCTGGGCAGCATGCGCAGCCAAACCAATCGACACGATGCGAAAGCACATGATGCCGATCCGGATTGTCCAAACCGTCCGGCGAAGTCTCCAACGCATTCACATAGTAATACTGCTTGCCATCAAGGCTGATGCCCGCGATGGCACCATTGAACAGCTCACGCTCAAGCACGTCGGCATATTCACCATTCGGTTCCAACAGAAGCATTTGGCGGGCAAACATGCTCATCGCCACAGAAGCGCACGTTTCGCCATACATGGTGTCGTTCGGCAGATCGTAATCGTACGTGAACGACTCCCCCACATGTGTGGAACCGATCGCACCCGTTACATACATGCGTTTCGACACGATGTTGTTCCAAAAACGATGCGCCGCATCCAGCAAGCCCTGATCGCCGGTAATACGCGCCACATGTGCGATTCCAGTGCATAAATAGGCCACGCGCACAGCATGGCCGTCAGCGGTCTGCTGCTCGCGCACCGGCTGCGCGGCTTGGAAGTACGTGGGCTTGTAAAATCCCAGATCCCGGAAAATGTAGTCGTTGTCGACAGCGGCGATCTGCTTGGCGTAGAACTGCGGATCCTGACCACGCACGTCGATGAGATACCGCGCCAGATTCAGATAGCGCTCCTCACCGGTCGCATCATACAGCTTCGCCAACGCCAATTCGATTTCCGGATGCCCATCAGCACCGTGGATCTTGCCGTCCTCCGGGCCGAAATTGGCATCGATGCAATCCGCCATACGGCACGCCACGTCAAGCGCCTGCTGGTTACCGGTCACCTCATGATAGGCGACAGCAGCCTCAATATAGTGGCCCATGACATACATTTCATGGCTTTGCTGAATCAGTGTGAAACGCTCACGATGCGCCCATTCACCGGTTTTGATTTGGTACGGAGTGTCCAAATATCCGTCCGATTGTTGCGCACGTGCGATGAGGTCGACGGTTTCATCGCACAGTTCCCGCAATTGCGGATCAGGATGATACGACAGTGCGTAAGCCGCTTCCTCCAACCACTTATATATGTCGGAATCCTGGAAGACCATGCCATGAAATTCACCGGCCTCATCACCGGCTGCGATACGCAGATTCTCCACGGCATGACTTTTATTATCGGCAAGCTGATTGCCAGCCGGATCATCCGGAACTTCAGTGGCAATCTCATCATTCATCACACCCCACTGATAGGGAATGACGGATTCAACGATCTGGTCGCGACGCTGCTTCCAGAAAGGAGAAGTAATAGTTACATTCATGATATTTCCTTAAGATTAAGGACTTCGCCAGCCCTTGACGGCTCTTGGCTACTCCGCCTTCGGTTCTGCTCAGGCCGGAGCCTGGAAACAGTCCACTGGGCTGTCTCCCAAGGGCTGACATCGCCAGGTGTCAGCCCTTGACGGCTCCAGCCATAAACCCTTTGACGTAGTACTTCTGGAGGGCTAGGAAGAGGATGGCTGCGGGGATCATCAGAATCACGACGCCAGCTTCGGTGGCACCGTAATCAATGACGCCCATAGTCTGCTGACGCATGTTCACCAAAGCGAGCGGCAGCGTGGCGTTCGACGAACTCGACAGGTACAGCGGAATCATGAAATTGTTCCAAGCCTCAAGGAAAGCAAGCAGACCGACAGTGACCATCGACGGCTTGACGACCGGCACCAGAATCTTAATCAGCGACTGCAGGGAGTTGCAGCCATCGACCATGGCGGCCTCTTCCATATCCTTCGGAATCGCATCGAAAGCATTACGCATGATGAACGTGCTCATCGGCAGCTGGAACAAGGTAATAACCAAACCGACACCCAGCAAGGAATCGTTCAGACCAATATCCTTGTACCACACCATCAGCGGAATCAGCAGAGACGCATACGGTACCATCAAAATGGACAGCGTCACCATGAATCCGAGATTGCGGCCCGGATAGTCGAAACGGGAGAACGAATAGCCTGCGAGCGTGCACACCACCACGGAGAACACCACGGCGACCAACGTCACCACCACCGAGTTGAACAGGTACTTCGGCAGGCCTTCCTGGTAGCCGAACAACGTCAGATAGTTGTTCACACCCCAGCCCTTGGATTGTGCGGAACCAGGCTGCGGACTGAACGAGCAGACCACCACCCAGATCAGCGGCGAAATGAAGACCAGAGCCAGCAGACCTTCGAGAATATAGACGATTACGCGCTTCCACAATGGAGTAGTCATGTGAGTTCCCTCCCCTTGCTCACTTGGTGTTGTCGCGCATACCGCGCATCTGGATGGAATTGATCACCACGAGGGCCGCAAGCACGATCAGCGACAGTGCGGCCGCCATGCCCAGATCCTTCTTGGAATCGAATGCGAAGTTGTAGATGAGCTGCACTACGGTCATGGTGGAATTGTTCGGACCGCCCTTGGTCAGAATGAAGAACTGGTCGAACGCGAGGATGGAACCGGTGACGCAGTAGATCAGGCACATCACGATGGTCGGCTTCATCAGCGGCAGGGTGATGGAACGGAAAATGCGCCACGTGCCAGCACCGTCCATGCGCGCGGCCTCATACAGGTCGCCCGGAATGGCTTGCAGGCCGATCATCATGAGCAGCATGTAGTAGCCGGAGAAACGCCAGACGATCACAATAATGGTGGCCCACAGCGCGCTTTGGCCGGTGGCGAGCACGGAACCGCCCTCATCCATCAATCCGAAGAAGCTCAGGATCTTGGTGACGGGGCCCACCTGCGGGGAGTACAGCGCGTAGAACAGCAGCGAAGCGGAGGCGAGACCAGTTGCGGACGGCAGCAGGAAGCACGTGCGCAGCATATTGTTCCACTTGGTGCTTTCCTGCACGATCAGCGCCAGGCCAAGGCCAAGCACCAGCAGGAAAATCGTGACGATCACGGTGTATTCAAGTGTGAACAACACCGACTGTCCGAGCAGTTTATTTTCGAAAACCTTGACGAAATTCTCAGGGAAATTCCAACCACGGTTACCGCCCATCAACGACCAGCGGGAACCGGCCATGATGACGAGCAGCACGATTGGCACGAAGAACAGCATGATGATCATCAGCCAATCAGGCAGCGCATACAGCAGGCCACGACGGGTTGCCTCCGCCTTGGCCTTGGAACGATGCGTCTTCACTGGCGCAGCGTTCTTGGAAACAGTAGTCATATTCCCTCCTTGGAACACTTTTGGCGACTCTCTCTTGAATCGTTCGGGGTTTTCGACATAAATGGCCAAGCGATTGGATATGCGTTTGGAAGTGCGATTCCGTCTCGTGCGGCCGTTGAAATCCGCCATGAAGACCGACATTGTTTTTGAAGTATTGTCGATCTTCATGGCAGACCACAACTGTGGTCTGTCTATTTTTGTTTTCGATATTCAGTTGTTCTTAAGTTATGTAAATCGGGGAAAGGAGAAAAAGGAAGAGAAGTTCGTTTTCAGTGGCTCACCTCACTGACCCAGCACGTCGGTGATGGCCTGGTTGTCGGCCTTGAGATCGCCATCGCCCCAGACTGCGTTCTGGATGAGCAGCTGCCACGGGGAACCGGCTGCGTTGAAGGCCTCATTGAAAGCTGCGGACTTCGGGGTCTGGCCATTGCCGTCGATGATTACGGAGTTGATGGTCTGGACGCGAGGATCGGCATCGTCGTAGGCGGTCTTCAGGGTCTGGATGTTGGATGCGGTGTCGCCGTTGGCTGCGAAGACTTCCTTCTGGGCGTCATCGCTCATGAGCCATGCGAGGAAGTTCCAAGCCTGAGCGACGTGCTTGCAGTCCTTGGAGATGCCCATGGCATCGCCGCCGAGGAACGTGGAGGTCTTGCCTTCCTTGGTGCCCGGGATCGGGGTGACACCCACTTCGAAGCCGCCGTCCTTCTCAGCTTCGAACAGTGCGGTGGAAGAGGTGTTCGGATACGGCATCACACCGATGTTGCCGTTGGCGAACGGAGCGGTCCAGGTGGCACCGGTTTCTTCCTTGGAGCCTGCGCCCAAGCCGTTGGTGGTGTTGGCGAGTTCCTTGTAGGCGTCGAGCACGGCCTTCATGGAATCGTTGTCGAGGGTGGCTTCGGTGCCATCTGCGTTCATCACGGATTCGCCGTCAGCCCACACGGACGGGAACAGGTCGAACACGAGAGCGCCACCGGACTGGCCGGCCAAGTAGGAGCCTGCCACGCCGTCCTTGTTGAGGGCCGCGACCGCCTTGGCCTGCTCAACGAACTCGTCGATGCTGCTCGGACCCTTCTCCGGGTCAAGGCCTGCTTCCTTGTACAGATTCTTGTTCCATACCATCACGGAAACGTCGGTGATGAACGGCAGCGTGTATTCCTTGCCATCCACGGTACCGGCTTCAATGTGGCCCTGCTGCAGGTCGGACTTGTTGTCGAGTCCGTCGATCTGCTTGGTGATGTCGGTGAAGATGCCTTCAGAAGCCCAGTACGGAATACGCACCACGTCACCGGCGAGAATGTCCGGAAGGGAATCGGTCTGGGAAGCACCACCAACCTTGCCTTCCATATCGTCGTTCGGAATGATTTCCAGCTTGACCTGGTTCTTGTGGGAGGCGTTGTAGGCCTTCACCGCGTTCTTGGCCTGACGCTCCAGCGGAGAACGGGTCCACAGAGTGATCTCAGTGCCGTCATCAGTGCCGGCTGCCGGAATATCGGCCGGAGCCGCAGATCCACCACTGCTGGAACCACCGCCGCATGCAGCCATCGGAATAAGCAACGCGGTTGCCGCGATGCCGGCAATAACGCGAGTGACCTTGTTGAAAGACACCATGTCTACTTCTTTCTCTATGTATCGCTCAGCTTTGAGCCATCCGGCGGGCCTTCCGCCGTCTGCCTTCACGATTTCCGGTTGTTCTCCTTCGATTGAACCGTAGTGCGAAAGCCTTTTCTCAGTATATGGTTTTCTCCAGATTTTGCAAAATCGCTTTCGCACATCAGAATGCAAAGGTATTCATGTCGATAAAACCGTTATAAATAAACGATTCTTAGCATTTTAAGAATCGTTTATGACAGCAAAAAATGACGTGAGATGCAGAAAATGCGAAAGAAAATGTGTTCATTTTCGCAAATGCGAAAGTTTCGCAATTTGCAAGTGAAAATGTCAGCAATCGGCTATATAAAGCCGTTTTGTCCACTTTTTGACACGATGCGAAAACTTTCGCAGTTTTGTCGTATAATATTACGCAATACAAGGGCGGCGAAGCGCATCGACGCGCAGCCAACGTTTTCGTCACACCGTAAAAAAGGGGAACATCATGGCAACTGCAGATACTCACTCAACAGCAAGGCTTGAAGATGTAGCAGCGCTGGCCAACGTGTCTTTGGCAACGGCTTCAAAGGCGCTGCATGGCAAACCGCGCGTCAGTGAAGACACCCGCGAGCGCGTGATGGAGGCAGCGCGGCAACTCAACTATTCCCCGAACAAGCTGGCGCAATCGTTGGCAAGCGGCAGAAGCGGAACCATCGGTTTGGTCACTTCCGATCTGCAAGGCCGTTTCTCCACGCCTATTCTTATTGGCGCCGAAAACGAGCTGCGCGCACAATCGACATCGGTACTACTCGCCAATGCTCGCGGTGACGATGCGCTGGAACGCAGCCATGTAGAGAAACTGCTGTCGCTGAAAGTGGACGGCCTGCTGATTGTGCAGTGCGAGACGAATCCGCGCCCGTCGCTGGGGCGTGATTGGGGCGTGCCGCTGGTGTATGTGTATGGTCCTTCCACCGACACCAACGATTGTTCGGTGACGTGTGACAATGTGGACGCCGGGCGCATGGCCGTGAATCATTTGATTTCGTGCGGACGCAACCGTATCGCCATTATTGGCGGCGATGAAACGTATACGGCCTCCACCGACCGCACCAAGGGCGCGTTGGAAGCGTTGGCCGAGGTTGGTTTGGAACCGGCTGGCCCGATTCGCTATGGCCGTTGGGACGAGAATTGGGGGCGTGCCGCCACCAGACTGCTGCTCGACCAAGGCGTGAAGTTCGACGCCGTGGTATGCCAGAGCGATCAGCTGGCACGAGGATGCATTGACGCGTTGAAGTCGCAGCATCTACGCATTCCTGAGGATGTGGCGGTGATCGGCCACGATAATTGGGACGTGCTCACCAAGAGCTCCCGCCCGCCGCTGACCAGCATCGACAATGAAACGGAACTCATCGGCCGCAAAGCCGCCCGCTACCTGATGGACGCCATCAACGGCCAGCCCCACCACGGCACGGAATATCTCCCCTGCCGCCTCATCCAACGCGAATCCACCCTCCCCCTAGCCTAGCGTCATCGTTTTTTGTTGGAACGTCCCTTGAAGTAAATGTCGAACACGATCCAGACGGACAAAACGAACGCGATCACATAGCCGAGGAAACCAACGATCGGAATACCGAAAATCACCGGTTTGATGCCCGCATAGTACACGATCGACGAGCCGATGAACAATCCGACGACGATCAGCGCCATCGTAAGCCTGTTCACCATGTTGGCAAGCAGATGGATCGGTTCCTGCGAGCCGACCATCTCCATATTCACGCGCAACTGGCCGCGCGTAAGCATACGGGAGGCCACTTTCAGCTCATTGGCGACAGCGAGCAGGCTGTGCAGCGCCTGATGACCTTCGATAACCAGCGATTTCGCCTCATCCTTGGCGAAATCCTTCTTCGACGTGCTTGCGGCGATATGGTCGGAGATGATCTGAATCATATTCACGTCTGGAATGAACTCGTCGAGCAGGCCTTCCAAAGTGACCAGCGCACGCCCGACGGTGGTGACGGTGCTCGGCACTTCAATGCCGTGTCGTTGCGCCATTTGCGTCAACGCGGTGAGCATGGCGGCGATATCCAGCTCGGCCAAATCCACTGTGCCGAATTCCTTGACGATCACATCCAAGTCGGCCAATAACGCCGGATAATCCTCCGGATCGGCTTCGGCACCGGCGAAACGCAGCAGACCGTCGGCAAGCGCGGGCGAATCCTGTTTGGCGACCGCGAAAATCATGTCTTTCAAGACGGAACGGGTTTTGGCATTAAGCCGGCCCGTCATGCCTAGGTCGAGCAGCACGATCTGCCCGCCGCGCACCATGATGTTGCCCGGGTGCGGATCCGCGTGGAAGAAGCCTTCGTCAAGCACTTGCGTGGCGTAATTGTCGACCAGTTTGGTGCCGATTTCCTTCAGATCGTAGCCCGCTTCGATGAGCTCATCAGGATGCGAGACGGAAATGCCTTCGACGTAGTCCATGACCACCACGTGTTCGGTGCACAGGTCGGAGTATGGCTTCGGGCAGTCCATGTATTTGTAGTGTTCGCAGAATCGTTTGAATTCCGCCAGATTTCGCGCTTCGATCATGAAGTCGGTTTCGGCTTCGAAGGTGTCCCACAGTTCTTCGACCACGCCGGAGAGATCGACCACTTGGGCGCTGGGCATGGTTTTGGCGGCTATTCGTGCGATGGTGCGCATGATGGACACATCCTGTGCCATGGTTTCGCGCACGCCCGGGCGTTGCACTTTGACGGCCACATCTTCTCCGGTAGTGAGTTTCGCACGATGCACTTGCGCGAGGCTTGCCGATCCGAGCGGTGTGGCGTCGATATGGTCGAAGATTTCGCCTGCCGGGCGTCCGTATTCGTCTTCCAGCACTTGCAGGACGGTGCCGTACGGCATGGGGTCGGCGTCGGCGCGCAGTTTGGCGAGTTCGTCGCAGAACGATTGGGGCAGGATTTCGGAGCGCATGGACAGGATCTGTCCGACTTTCACGAAAGTTGGGCCAAGCGCTTCGAACATGAGCCGCATTTTGACGGGGGTCAGGCCGTGCACAATGTCGAATTGGTTGACGATTTGCGCGATTTGCGCAAGTCGCTTCAGTTTGCCTCGACGAGTCAGGTGGTAGCGCTGCGAGAATGAGTCTTTACGCGGGCCGAACAGTCCGATGGTTTCGGATTGCGTAAAGGTTGCGTCGTTCTGCTTGCCTTGCGATTGCGGGATTCCCGTTTTTCCCGCGGATTTGGCTGCCGTTGCCGCAGCCGCGTCGGACGAGGGGTTCGCCGTCGGATTGATCACCGCGTTGACTCGGTCGGAAAGTGTGACCGGCTCCACGCTTTCGGGGCGGGCCGCATCCGGCTCGATCGGAGAATTCAAAGACATATCGCTGCTCGCAAACGTTGGTCGGATTACGATGAGTGGGATTCATGAGGAGACTTGCGTCCCGCGTATTTCATGCGATTCGCATGTTTCGCATGTTTCGCATGTTTCGCATGTTTCGCATGTTTCGCACGTTTCTTACGTTCCGCACACGGCCGTTCGCATGTTTCGCAAGTTCCGCATAACAAATCGCCGTCTGAACGTGATGCGACGAGCAGACGGCGATGTGAACGATTGAACGTTACTCGGCTTTGGCTTCAGGTTCGGCTTCCTTGGTTTCCTCTGCAGCCTTGGCTTCAGAGGATTCCTTGACCTCCGCGACCTTGTGCTTGAGTTCGGCGTTGAGGGCCTTGCCCTGTTCGACGGTCAGCTCGCCCTTCTTGACGAGATCGTCAACGATTTCCTGGCTCTTCTCAACCGTGGTCGCCAAAGCGCCAACGCCGGCGAGGAAGACCTTACGCAGGCCGTCACCAAAATCAAAATCAGCCATGATTACCTCCTTAGGTGATGGTGGTACCCACTCTATCGCATTTTCTTCACAAATAACGTCAACGAAACTAGTCAATCGTTACAATTCTGCGGAAGACTCGCTGCCGTATGCTCACAGCGTACGAAAACGCGAAAACTACGAAACAGCGCGAAAACAATCAGCGCGGACGTGACATGGCCACGCGACGCGCGTTGCTGGCAATCGTGTTGATGCGATCAAGTTCCGCACGCTGCGATTCCGTCTGCCCTGCAGCGGCCGGATCGAACGAACCATACCGGCGTTCTGCGGCGGTGCGGATCAGAAAATCGGCGATCGCGGGGTTTTTCGGCAGCAGCGAGCCGTGCATGTATGTGCCGATCACATTGTTGACGCGGGCGCCTTCCGTATGATCCTCGCCATTATTGCCGGTGCTATCCGCGTCGACGGTGCCGAGCGGCTGCACGCCTTCGCGCAGGAAGGTTTGGCCGGAATGGTTTTCGTAGCCGATGATGTCACCGAAATCGGCGGAATGCTCGGTCAGATTGCCGATCATGCGCACTTCCTGACCGACCGTGTACGCGCCGATCACGCCGATACCGTCGAGCCGGGAGCCATCCACCGTTTCGAAATATTCGCCGAACAGCTGGTACAGACCGCAAATCATGAGCATGGGGGTGCCGTCGGCGGCCAGCGATCGCAGCAGGTCGGCGTGTTTGAAGAAGTCGTCGATGATTTTCTTCTGGCCGGTGTCTTGGCCGCCGCCGCCCAGAATCATGTCGACGTGTTCGGGCCACGCGTCGCCCTGATTGTAGGCGTGCACGCGCGGCTCGTAGCCGTATAGGGCGAGACGGCGCTGGATGGTGAGCACGTTGCCGGAGTCGCCGTAAATGTTCATGTCTTTCGGATATAGCGACACGATGTCGATTACCTGGCTCATATCGTCTCCCTCATGCGGTTCATACGTTCTTCATGCGTTTTCATGCGTTGCGCGGATTCGCGCTGTTATTTGCCCACGCCAGCGTCGGCGACTTCGGCGATTTTGCCGAGCGCGGCTCGCGTTTTGAGCATTGCCGTGTATGTGCAGTAAATGTGCTTGGGGGTGCCCGGATTCGCGTTCACGAACGCTGAGACGGCCTCTTCAAGTTCCGTGTTGACGCTATTCACCGGCACCTGATCGTATTCGAGGCGCAACGCCATGTCCCATGCGCGCACGCCTGAAACCATGGCCACACCGGTGTCTCGCAGCGAGGAGAAGTCCACGTCCCACAACCAGCTCATGTCACGCCCGTCGGCGTATTCGTCGTTGATGGCGATCATGGTGTCGCAGCCTTCAGGGGTGAAGGATGCGAGCGACAGACGGAATCCCATGGGGTTTTTGACGAGCAGCAGCTCCACCGGCGAGCCGTTCACGTCGATGACCTCGCCGCGTCCGAACGCCGGAGTGACTTCGGCTGCCGCGTCGATCATGGCTTGCGTGGTGGAATGCGCGAAGTCGATCATGCGCTGTGAGATTCCCACTTGTCGCAATAGTTCGTCGGTTACGTTCTGCTCGAACGGCAGGAACATTGCCTGCGCGTCGGCTACGACCGCTCGCACGACGGCCAGCGCGGCCGCCGCGTTGTACAGGTTGTACACGCCTTCCAGTCTCACACCGGTTTCGTACGTTTCACCGTCGATGCCGAAACTGGCACGATGGTCGCCCACGGCAAGCAAGGTCACGTCAGCTGGTAGCTGTTCCGCAATTGCCGCATCTTCCGATTTTTCTGCATTTTCCCCAGTTTTCGCGATTGCCGAAGCATCGTCAATCTCAATATTTGCGGACGATTCTGCAGATTCGGACGATGCAGTATCAGCGGACGATGCAGTATCGACTGTCGTGCGCATGTCGTCGTCGGACGGGAAGAAGCTGCGCAACGACCCGTCAAGACCGAAATAGCGCACTTCCACACCATCTTCAGTATGTGCGACGTCAGCAAGTCGTGCGATGCGTGGATCCTCACGATTGAGCACTACGGTTCCGGTGGTCGCTTCGGCGGCTTTGCTCAGCAGTCGTGCGGTATTGTCGATTTCGCCGAAACGGTCGAGCTGGTCGCGCATCACGTTGAGCAGCAGGCAGTAGTCGGGTTGCACTTGTTTGACGAAATGCACCGCGTACGCTTCGTCGAGTTCCAATACGGCGATGTCGGCGTCCAGTTTGCCGCCGAGCGAGACTTCGGCCAGCAGCGACGAGACCACGCCGCGGGTGAAATTCGATCCGGTCGGATTGGTGAATACCTTCAATCCCAACGATTCCAGCATGCTTGCCACCATGCGCGTGGTGGTGGTTTTGCCGTTCGTGCCAGACACGAGCACCACGCCAAGCGGTAGCTGCTGCAGGGTGCGTGCGAGGAATTGCGGGTCGATCCGTTCCACGATTTTGCCGGGGAACGCGCTGCCGCCGCCATGTGCCAGGCGGGAGGCCGCACGCACGGCCTTGCCGATCAACGGCGTTGCGAATGAGTTCCACGCCATGCTATACCTCCTGTTGGCTCTGGTAGTCCTGCGGCATATCTTTGAACTTGGAGTATGCGCCAAGGAACGCGAGATTGAACGTCTGCGTCGGACCGTTACGATGCTTCGCCATGATGATATCGGCCTCGCCCGGGCGATCTTCCTTGTCGTAGGCGTCCGGCCTGTGCACGAGGAACACCACGTCGGCGTCCTGTTCGATAGAACCGGATTCACGCAAATCCGAAAGCTGCGGCTTTTTATCCTGACGCATTTCGGGGCCACGGTTCAGCTGGCTCAGCGCCACCACCGGCACTTCCAATTCCTTGGCAAGCAGCTTCAATGCACGCGAGAAATCAGACACTTCCTGCTGGCGGCTTTCCACGGCCTTGCCGGAAGTCATGAGCTGCAGGTAATCGATCACCACTAATTTCAGATCGTTCGTCTGCTTCAATCGGCGGCATTTCGCACGGATCTCCATCAAACTCATGTTCGGACTATCGTCGATGAATAATGGTGCGTTCTGCAGTTTATCCTGCAGATTATTGAGGATATTCCAACGTTCCTGCGTGATTTCTTCCGCTCGGCGCATGGCTGACAGCGGAATATTCGCTTCCGCCGAAATGATTCGTTGCGCAAGTTCGGTTTTGCTCATTTCCAAGCTGAAGATCACGGACGTCATATTGTGGTGCAGCGCCGCAGCTCGCGCGAAATCAACGCCAAGCGTGGACTTACCCATGGCCGGTCGGCCTGCAACGACGATCATCTGGCCCGGCTGCAGGCCCTGCGTCACGTCGTCGATGTCACGGAATCCGGTTGGCACGCCTTTGGAAACCTCGCCGTTTTGCAGTCGGTCGATTTGGTCGAGGGTATCGGTGATGACGGTGCCGATCGGCGCGTAATCCTGCCTCACTTTGCCGGTCGACATTTCGTAGACTTCGGCCTGTGCCAGGTTGACGACGTCTTCGGCTTGGGATCCTTCGGCGGTGTAGCCGAGCTGTGCGATTTTGGTGCCGGCTGCGATCACATTGCGCAGGATGGCACGCTGGTGGATGATGTCGGCATAGAAGGTTGCGTTGGCTGCGGTCGGCACGGATGCGACGAGGCTGTGCAGATAGTCGGATCCCCCCACTTTTTCGAGGTCGCCGTCTTTGAGCAGCTGGTTGGCCACCAGCACCGCGTCGACGGGCTGCGATGCGGAGAACAGGTTGATGATGGCTTCGTACACGGTTTGGTTGCGCGGCTGGTAGAAGTCGGTGATGTCAATCATCTGCGAGACTTCGCCGATGGCGTCTTTGCTCATGAGCATGCCGCCGAGCACCGCCATTTCGGCGGCGTCGTCATGTGGCGGCACACGGTCGAAGATGGCGTCGCGAATAGCCGTTCCCGACGCGCCGGAAATGCTGCCATTGCCTGAAAAACCGCGGTTTTGCCCTTGATTCAGGCCATTGTTCCAAGAATTGCTCTCCGCCATGCTTCTCCAGCTCTTCGATGTGTGGTGTACCGGGAAAAACCATAATACCTGTGCCACTTCACGAATGATGTTGCGATGAGATTCTGGAGGAATCTCCGCATTGGCAGGATCGGAATCACCCGACACGCGCGAATCGGTTCGCTGTGGATAAGAAAGCCGAAAAAACCCGAGTTATCCACATACTGGGGATAACTATGTGGAAAACATATCGAGTTATCCACCAAATGGGGATAACCAAGTGGACAACTTGGGGACATCTTCCGTACGGGTGCCCATTCCCCTGGTTGTGATTTGCTTAAGTGAACCGAAGGTGATATGTTCCCCACTTTTTCTTAAACGATGGGTTTCCGCCGACGCGGCGGGTACCGCATCGGCAGCCATGTCGCTTTGCCGGGCATTCGCTCACAGCCTACGCGGCCTCACATGTGGTAGCGGGTGGCGTTGTACATGGTTCGGACAAGGGTTTCGCGCCATTTACTCCAGCCGTACTGTTTGGAAATGGTCTCGCCGGCCGTGGCACCCAACGACGAACCGTCAGCACGAGTCAGATCGAACAGCATGTCAAGCAGCAGCGGATCATGATCAAGACGAGAAGCCAACTCGTCACCAACATTAGGATCATTCGGATTCTGACCAGTCGCAAACTCCGACAACGTAAGATGCTCACGCACCAACAACGTGACCCACCAAATAATGTCACGATCAAAACCCATGCGCTTCAACACCATGGACGCATGACGCGCACCCTCCGCCGCATGATCGAAAACCCCCGGACGCTTGCCGACATCATGCAAAATACCAGCCAACAGCAACGCCTGATAATGCCGATCATCATAACGGTTTCCACGAGGTGTTTCACGACCAAGCCGCGTAACCACCTCAACCGAATGACGGTCAATCGTGTAACGGTGCGCAGCCGAAGCACTCGGGCGATTACGAATCGCCAACCATTCCGGAATCAAACGACCCGGAATATCGACAAAATCAATCTCCTCCCACACCTGCAACAACGCGGGACCGCTCGCAAGCAAACGCAAGAACAGACTACGCGACTCATCATTCCACGTGCGATCATCGATCGGACACGACTTCAGATTCTGCAACGTGCCGGGCGCGATCGGCAGACCAAACTCAGCCGCAGCAACAGCAGCCCGCAACGCAAGACACGGATCGGACTTCGGATCGGCACCCGGCGCAAGCACGATCTCCTCCTCATGCTTGGCGATACCGGGCGCAATCACATCAAACGTAGGCGCCTGACGCTTACCGCCGCCACGAGGCTGGAACACCTGGAAAAACGCAAAACGAGGCTTCTCATGAGTCAACGAATGCTCAGCGCGAGAAGCCGTGGAATCAAGCGAAAACGCGATCTGGCGACCAACACGCGCAAGCAACGTCTGCAAATCATCAATCGACTTCGCCTCACGCTCGCCGCTCGGCAACGTCGGATCAGCCAAACCCAGCATCGCCGAAACCTTCTCCTGATAAGGAGCGAGCAACATATTCGTGTCTTTATTGGCCACCAAATGAATGCAATCGCGCACATCCAACAACCGTTCGACGGCATCGTCATACTGGCCGTGCGGGCGGTCGGCAAGCCAAGAAGCGGCAAGCGCGGAGACCAGCACGGAATCACGCAAACCGCCGCGAGACTCTTTAATATCAGGCTGATTGCTATACGCCATACGGCCGAACTCGTCCAAACGAGACTTGGCGGAGCCCAACAATTCGGGCAAGCGCTTACGGGCGGCCCTACGCCAACGCTCCAAAATGGAGACAGCCGTGGACTCGATCAGCTGCGTGTCGCCCGCGATCGGCACCACGTCCAGCCAACCCATCGCGGCGGGCAGATCATGGTCGGTGACCGCCTCGCACTGCGCGCGGGTACGCACCGACTGGTCAAGATCAAGACCCGAATCCCAAATCGGATACCACAATTTGTTGGCAAGCTCATTGAGCTGCCGGTCAGTGAGCGCGTGAGGCTCATAAATGACCACCAAGTCAAGATCGGAACTCGGTCCCACTTGGCCGCGGGCCAACGAACCCACCGCGCCAAGACCAATGCCGGACTGCGGAACGTCAAAAGACACCGTCTGGCAAGCCTCCTGCCACAATTGTTTGAGGCAATCCATGGCCAGATCCGTACGAGCCTTACGTTTCGCCGCACCATTGCGGTACACGCCGTCGGCATCCGGCTGACTTATATCCATGAAACGTTGTTTAAGACCATCAACCGCTGAAGTCATAGCAAATCCTTATGAATCTTCGCAAAAACAATCAAATCTGAGCAGATAAAAGCGAAGCGGGGAAATCCGAAGCAGACAATCTGACGCGAAAAACGTATGAAAATCCCCGCACGGCGCGAAGCACGTACGGGGATCTGTCTATTGATAACCCGAACCCAAGCCCGGGGCCCTTAATATCTATCCGAATGAATTATCAGATAGCGGCAGAGCCGGTCTCGCCGGTGCGCACGCGGGTCACCGAATCAAGCGGGGCAACCCAGACCTTGCCGTCGCCGATGGTGCCGGAGCCGGCGGACTTGACGATCACACCGACCAGAGTCTCGGCATCGGCGTCATCGGACAGCACCTCGACGCGAATCTTCGGAATGAGATCCACGGTGTATTCGGCGCCACGGTAAACCTCGGTGTGGCCACGCTGGCGGCCGTAACCGTTAGCCTCAGACACGGTCAGACCGTGAACACCTGCGGCAGCGAGAGCTTCCTTGACATCGTCAAGCTTATGCGGCTGAATGATAGCGGTAATGAGCTTCATCTCACTTCACCTCCTTGAGAACAGAGCTGGCGGTACCAGCAAAATCGTAAGCACGTTCGCCCTGATCGGCAAGATCGATACCGCCGACTTCCTGAGCTTCGGTGACACGCCAACCAATCGTCTTCTCCAGAGCGAAGGCGATGATGCCGGTGACAACAGCGGACCAGATGATGGCAACGAGGGCAACGATGAGCTGCACAACCAGCTGCTTCCAGTCGCCGCCCGCGAACAGACCGGTACCTTCGCCGAAGAAGCCGATAAGCACAGTGCCGGTGAAGCCGCCGACGCCGTGAACGCCGACAACGTCGAGAGAATCATCGTAGCCGAGCTTGAACTTCAGGCCGCAAGCGAGGCAGGTGAGCACGCCGGCGATGGCACCGAGCACGATGGCCCACAGCGGGGAAACCACATCGGCGGCCGGAGTGATGGCAACCAGACCTGCGACGATGCCGGAAGCGGCACCCATGGCGGTGTAGTGGCCGGTGCGGATCTTCTCAGTGAAGCCCCAAGAGAGCATTGCGGCGGCGGTTGCAGCGGAAGTGGAAACCCAAGCGTAGCCTGCGGTGCCATTGGCGGCAAACGCGGAACCAGCGTTGAAGCCGAACCATCCGAACCACAGCAGGAAAGCGCCAAGCATCACGAACGGAACATTGTGCGGACGGAACGGCTGGGTGCCGAAGCCCTTGCGCTTGCCGATGATCAACACGATCACCAGAGCGGCGACTGCAGCATTGATGTGCACGACCGTACCACCTGCGAAATCGTGGGCGGCAGCGCCGATAGCCTGGGAGATCGCGCCGTCAGCGCTCAGCAGACCGCCATTCCACACCATGTGGGCGAGCGGAGCGTAATCGAAGGTAATCCACAGCGCGACGAAAATCATCCACGTGGAGTACTTGACACGTTCAGCGATAGCGCCGCAAATCAGAGCGACGGTAATCATGGCGAATGCGGACTGGAACGCCACATCGACGCTGACCGGGTAGTTGTTGGAGTTCAGCGAAGCCGACGTGAAGACACCGCCGTCGGAAACCATGGAATCCTTCAGCAGGAAGCCTGTGGCCGGATCACCGAAGACACCGCCGACCGAAGTGCCTGCGTAGGCGATGGACCAGCCCCACAGCACCCAGATCACCATTGTGACGGACAGAGCGGCCGCCTCCATAATCATCATGTTCAGCACGGCCTTTGCGCGGACCATGCCACCGTAGAAGAACGCCACACCCGGCGTCATGAGGAACACAAGGGACGCGGACGTCAAAATCCACGCGGCATTTCCAGAATCAAGCTGACCCATGTCACCCTCCTCTTTCTTTCTTTTTGAGTTCACATTTCCGCCCCCATCGTATGGGGCTGACAAAACGGTATGGAACGCCGCCCGCGTTTTGAAAACGTTACGACGTGTTACAGCAAGGTAACGCCATCTCGCCATTACGTCAACCGAAAACGGCGGAATAAAGCGGCTGGCACGTTTTGTTTCAGATTGCGCACCGCTCTCAGGCCAAACCACTATCAGCCCATTTTTCAGCGTATCTGCCTTATGTATGGCAGATTTGGAGGACTGACGCGAGACATTTCGCCTATATATGGCACTCTCACTCGCAAAAAAGGTGCTTTCGGGGGTAAACATATACCTTCTAAGTCGACTTTCTCCAAAAGCATCTGCCATATATAAGCGAGAAACCAGCGGACGAACCGGCAAATCTGCCATATATAGGCGAAATAGGACTGGTCGGGGGTAAAAAGAAAGCCTCCCGCGCGGGGAGGCTTTCTCGGGAGCGCAATCAGCTCAGGCGAGGATGCCGTCGACGAAGCCTTCCGGATCGAACGGGGCGAGATCGTCCGGGCCTTCACCGAGGCCGACGAGCTTGACGGGCACGCCAAGCTCCTTCTGCACGGAAATCACAATGCCACCCTTTGCGGAGCCGTCGAGCTTGGAGAGCACCACACCGGTAATGCCGATGGCTTCGGCGAACACCTTGGCCTGGGTCATGCCATTCTGGCCGGTGGTGGCGTCGAGCACGAGCAGCACCTCGTCGACCGGAAGGTTCTTTTCGGTAACGCGGCGGATCTTGCCGAGCTCGTCCATGAGGTTCGCCTTGTTCTGCAGGCGGCCCGCAGTGTCGATGATGAGCACGTCGGCGTTCTCTTCCTTGGCCTTGGCACTGGCCTCGAATGCGACGGACGCGGGATCGGCGCCGTCCTTGTCGGAACGCACGACCGGGACGCCGACCTTGGCACCCCAAGTTTCCAACTGGTCGGCGGCCGCCGCGCGGAAGGTATCGGCAGCGCCCAACATGACCTGCTTGCCTTCGGAAACAAGCAGGCGGGAAAGCTTGCCCGCAGTGGTGGTCTTGCCCGTGCCGTTCACACCGACCATGATGATGACGCTTGGTTTGTTGGTACCCTCCTTATTGGCATTGAGGCGGCGATCCGTGTCAGTGCCTACGAGCTTCAACAGCTTGTCCTTCAGCGCGGCACGCACTTCGGCCGGATCGGACTGGCCTGCGATTCGGGCGTCGTTGCGCAGTTCCTCGACGAGCTGTTCGCTGGCTTCCGCGCCAACATCGGCAAGCAGAAGGGTGTCTTCGACGTCTTCCCAGTCGGCTTCGGAAAGCTGATCCTTCGCAAGAATGTTGAACAGAGCCTTGCCGAACGGATTGCCGGATTTCGACAGGCGCGCCTTAAGACGCTGCATGCGCGTGCCGGCGGATTCGGGGGTTTCATGAACCGGTTCGGGCTTGGCTTCGGTGGCTGGTGCAGGAGCTGCCGTTTCGGAAGAGGAAGCTTGAGCTGAGGACTTCTGCTGACTTTCAGCCGGAGCTTTTTCAGCTGCATCAACATTGGAATCAACGGACGGCTTCACCGTGGAAGAATCAGCCGCAGCCGACTTTGCTTCCGCGGCAAGACGGGCGTCAGCCTTGGCTTTCGCATCCTCCGTGGACTTATCGACGGCGTTCTTGCGGGTCTTACCGAGCCACCAACCGCCAATCACCAGAATTGCCGCGATGACGACAACGGCGACAATCGCAATAATCACATTCGTATCCATGACTCCAGCCTAAAAAGCGCAACGGACACACCGGCTCCGCCCCGCGGACGCACCACGAATGTCCGATTCTGCAGAATCGGACAACGAACCGTCCAAATACCGAGCCCAAGTGTCCGATTCACCAGAATCGGACAACCAGACGTCACAAAACATGCGTTACGTGTCCGATTCGGGAGAATCGGACAAACACAAGCCCATATACGTATCACGGTTGACCGATTCTGCAGAATCGGACAACAAACCATCCGAATCCGACGTTCAGATGACCGATTCGGGAGAAACGGACAAGTAGACAACGCCATACGCACCACAGTTGTCCGATTCACCAGAATCGGACAGACTATCCACGGGGCATGAAAAACTGGACGGCATGGCCAATACATCCAGAATGACGTCGTATCAGCGGCGCGAGCAGCTCATCGAAATCGGTCGTTCGCTGTTCGCGTCGAAGGGGTTCGAAGCAGTGAGCGTGGAGGAGATCGCCGCCACCGCGAAAGTGTCGAAACCCATTGTGTACGAGCATTTCGGAGGCAAAGAGGGCCTGTACGCTGTGGTGGTGGACCGTGAGATGCGCGCGCTTACCGACACGCTCGTCAACGCGCTCTCCGACCCACAAGCGCACCCCCGTCAAATCGTGGAACGCACGGCGCTGGCACTGCTCACCTATGTTGAGGAGAATGCCGAAGGATTCCGCGTGCTCACCCGCGATTCGCCGAAAACCGATCCGGCCAGCTCGTTCAATTCGCTTTTGGGAGACATCGCCCTGCGCGTGGAAGACATTCTCGCCGAAGCGTTCAAACGCCAGCATCTGCCGGCCAAGGGCGTGCCATACTACGCGCAGATGCTCATCGGCATGACCGTATATACCTGCCAGTATTGGGCGGACCAGCGCAAACTCAGTAAAGAGCAGATTGCCGCGCACATCGTGAATCTGGCCTGGCATGGCTTGAGCCGCATGGAAGCCAAGCCGGAACTGCGTTTCGAAAGCGACAAAGCCACAAAAGAGGCGGAAAAGCAGGAAAGGCGCGAAATCAAGGAAATCGCGAAACGCGAGCGCAAGGCCGCAAAAGAGGCACAATCACAAAACAATACGGAAAGCCCAGCCGAGCAGAACGCTGAACAGAATACCGAACAAGCCGCAGCCGGAAGCCAAGGCACGCAAGCCGAACAGCAGTCGTAACAACCCAGCCGCCCCCAGTCATCGCAAGCATCGCAGCCCACGCCAGCAGGCGCCAGACGCAGGAATCGAACAGTGCCCACAACAGGGGAATCGCAAGCATCGCACAAGCCAACAAGCATCGACGAAAACTTACAAATTGTCAACAACGGTACCCTTAAGGGAAATTTCAGGTGCAGATTGCGCTATTCAGGGTGCCTATTGCGTACAAACCGTTCCCCTGAAGCAAACAAGGTGCTACGTTAGTTTCGTTACGCAGTGACCACGCGCCGCGCGCGGCAGGTCACCTCGTCCTACCAAGGAAGACTATGCAGGAGAAGAAGACGCTCACCTTCGTGGTGCCCGCGTACAACATGACCGAATATTTGGAACGATGCGTCATGTCGTTAATCGCAGCGAAGCGCAACGACGACATCGAAGTGCTGATCGTGGATGACGGCTCGTCCGACGGCACGCTGGAAATGGCACAGAAATTCGAAGCCCGCTATCCAGGCATCGTGCGCGCCATCCACCAAGAGAACAAGGGGCATGGCGGAGCCGTCAACACCGGCATCGCGGCGGCAAGCGGCATGTACGTGAAGGTTGTTGACGCCGACGATTGGGTTGGCCCCGAATCGCTCGAACAGGTCATGGCCGTGCTGCGCGAAGAGGCCGATTCCACCGAGCCGATCGACATGCTCGTCACTAATTATGTGTATGACAAGGTTGGCAAACGCAACAAGCATGTGGTGAACTTCCGCCATGCCATGAAGGCCAGCGAGCGCCTGACCTGGAACGATCTTGGGCATTTCGGCTTGGCTGAATACATTCTCATGCACGCGCTGACGTACCGCACCGCCGTGGTGCGAGAGTCCGGCATGCAGCTGCCGGAGCACACGTTCTACGTGGACTTCATTTACGCGTATCAGCCGTTCCCGTGGGTGAAGACCATGAAGTATTTGGATACGCCGTTCTACCACTATTTCATCGGTCGCGACGGCCAGAGCGTGCAGACCGACGTGATGATCCGCCGCGTCGACCAGCTGCGCCTCGTCAACCAGTGCATGGTGCGTGCAACTCCGGAACGCGGCACGGTGCCGGACGGCCTGTACCGTTATATGATCCACTTCCTGGCGATTGAAAGTTCCGTGGCAAGTGTGTTCATGATTTTGTCTCGCGATCCGGAAAATTATGAGAAGAAAAAGGATATGTGGGACGACATTAAGGCGTACTCCCCCACTATTTACAAGGATGTGCGCAAGAAGGCCATGTCTCGTGCGTTGAATTTGCGCGGGTCGATCGGTCGTTTCGTGATTCGCAAGGGGTATTTCGTGGCGGAACACGTCGTCGGGTTCAACTGATCGCGATTTCCGACGATTTGATGGTCAATCGACGGTCTAGATAGCACTATCTGCCTTATATATGGCAGATGCCCTTGATAGCAAGGTGACTTAGAGGGTATATTTTTACCCCCGAAGTCGCCTTGTTACCAAGCACGAGTGCCATATATAAGCGAAATGCCTCGTGTCAGCTCTCGAAATCTGCCATATATAAGCGAGATATGGGCAAAAACTGACGTACGAGAATGCGGATGCAGTCGTGAGGCTGTTGGGAGCAGCACTGACGCTTCCAACAGCCTGCGTTCATGCGGAATGCTCCGAGCGCGGAAACCTTGGCTCATTGGGACGGGTTTTGCCGGATTTCGGGGCTTTATGCTTAGTTCCAGCGGTCGGACATGGCGAAACTGTTGTGCATGAGATTGCTGGACGTGTAGAGCACGTCGTTGAGCAGTTTCGTAACGTGAGTGCGCAAGTATTCCGCCATTTCTTCGTTGGACTGCTGCAGTCTGGCGACGATTGCAATACTTGCGTTTTCCGTAATCTCCGCGGCCCCTGCACGCTCCTGCGATTCGGACGCGCTCTTTTGTGCAGCAATCTCACGCGATTCGGCATCAGTACGTTCCACCAGACGATGGCCGTAAGCACGGGCCGATTCCGCAAATCCTTCGATCGCATTGCTGGTTTCGTAGAAATGCGCGTCGGCGAGCGCGGCGATCAAACGGTTCGCCCAGTACAGGTTGCCGGTCGAGACTTCCGGCGTGGTGTCACGCAGGTAGGCGGGCGTATCGTCGACGTTCGCATAGAACGGCGTGGCCGCGGTGAAGGGGCCGGAACCGTATGAGATCCACATGATCGAACGGCTTGCCTCCGGCGCGTACGGACGAATCTGCATGGCCACCATATGCCCGGTGCGGTTGATGCCGATCGGACGGTAGCGATGGCGGCTTTCCGGCGTCCCGAGCGTACCGTACGGATCGTAAGGGGTCCCCTCGAAGTGTGCACTCATCAGGAAGTCGACGTCTTCGAGCGTCACAGCGTTCTCAGGCACACGACACCACGGAATATCGTCGGATGCGGGCGTGTAGCGGGCGGCCGGCGAATCCCAGTCCTCGCTTGGATTGAGGTGGCGCTGCATATACCAGGCACGTGGCGTGTTGTAGATGCGGTCTTTGGTGGTGGCGGTGCCGAAAGCCGTGCGCGGATTGAAATGGTTGTGACCCAGCGCCGCGCCGCTACTGCTATTGCCACCGCCGTTCATGCTGGCGTTTCCGAAAACGCTCGTCGGCTGGAATCCGAAGCCGCTACTCGCACCCGCGCTCATAGTGCGGTCAAGGTGGTGCGCGTCCATGAATTCGCGCAGATCGGCACTGCACATGAACTCGCGTTGGGTGCTGAAGGCGTCGTCGAAGTCGAAATCGTCGATGCCGAGCTGGTTGGGGATGGTCGCATAGCAGTCGTCCGGCACGCGGCGGGCGATCCAATGGTGCCCGCCGATTGTTTCGACGTACCAGATTTCGTTTACGTCGGAAATGATGATGCCGTTCGATTCGTAGGTGCCGTATGTTTCAAGCAGTTCGGCGAGACGTGCGACGCCTTCGCGCGCCGTGGTTACGTAAGGCAGCACAAGGGTGATGATGTCTTCCTCTCCGATTCCGCCCGGAATTTCAGGGGTATCAGCGGCTTCGTTCGCCGGTTGCAGTTCAACGAGTGGATCAGCGGCTAGCACGCGCTCGTTGACTGCGATGGTTTCAGTGGCGCTCATCGCCACATTGCGCTCGTTGACGCCCGCTTCCGCGAGAATTCCGCGGTTCGGCAGCACGTTCGGCACAATGCTGTATCGGCATGGATTGTCGGGAAGGTCGATTTCGACATGACTGAGCACACTGCGGTAATGCCTCGGTTGGTCTTGCGGTGCGACCGCAATGAATTTCTTGGGGTCGTAACGGCCGGAACCGGAATCATCGTCGCGTGCGATGATGGTGGAGCCGTCGTAGCTGGCTTTCTTTCCTACAAGAATCGTGGTACATGACATGCGTTCCACTGTACGAGCAGATATGCAGAAATGACGCTGCGATTCGCGAGAATTCGATGATGATTCGGCGATGACTTGGTGATAATCCACGTTTTTTGTTACTTACAGCTGATTCGTGTGGCGTTTTGCGTAAATATGCTGTATACTGTCTCCTTGTTGCCCCTCTAGCTCAACGGTTAGAGCAGCGTCCTTTTAAGTCGTGGGTTGTGGGTTCGAATCCCACGGGGGGCACATGCGAAACCCTTGGAAACATTAGCTTCCAAGGGTTTTTCAATTCCCGCGATTTTTTGGCTCCAGACGCAATTAGTCGCACTCACATTGTTCGCACCCCAAACACGGATTGTCACATCATCATCCGCGCCGGTAAACACCCTGCCGTCGCCATCATCGGATTCCTCACCCTTACAGGCAAGACGCCTTGCCGGGATGGCGCCTTGCCGATTCCAAAAGGCTTCCGCCAATACAGCGGCAATAGGAAAGTGGGAAATCGAGAAAAGATTGCAATTCCAACGAACACGCCCTAGACTCTTAAAAAGTCGCTAGGGGGCAGCTATCATGGTCCTTCGGAATTCTTATGAGGGGGAACTCCACGCATTCAGGGCGGTATTTCGAAGGCATCGCTTTGGGGCAACTAGTTACGTAACTAAGAAAGGGTTTCCCCAAATGTCTTTTAGCAAAAAGATTATTGCGGGCGTTGCAGCTGTAGCGACTCTGGCTGCCTTGGCACCGGCAGTCGCGATGGCTGATACTGCCCAGAATCAGAATTCTGCAACTTTCGCTCAAGCTGAAGAAGAATACGCCACGGTGACGTTCTACACCGCTGACGGACACAGCATCCAGGGAGTCACCTGGCAGAAAGGCACCGCCTTCTCCCAGTACGCACTCGGCATCCAGGCACCGACCATCGAGGGCAAGACCTTCACCGGCTGGGCTTACTCCGAGGGCACCATGCTCAAGGACACCGATCAGGTGTTCGCGGACATCGCCGTATACGCGACGTACGCGGATACCCCGACACAGGATGACAACACCCAGTACACCGTCTCCTTCTACGCAGGCGCCGACCAGCTCATCCAGACCGTCAGCTACTACGCCAAGGACAAGGCAAAGTTCTCCCAGTACGCACTCGGCATCCAGGCACCGGCCGTCGAAGGCAAGACCTTCACCGGCTGGGGCTTCGCCTCCAACGACGGCAACGTCGCAGTCAACCCGGACGCAGAAGTGACCGGCAACTGGGCCGTCTACCCGATGTACAAGGACACTCCGACTTCGGAAGATAAGACTCTGAACACGGTCTCCTTCTACAACACCAAGAACGAGCTGATCCAGACCGTCAGCTACTACGCCAAGGACAAGGTCAAGTTCTCCACCTACGCCGCAGGCATCCAGGCACCGGCCGTCGAGGGCAAGA